>OCTW013411848.1_pt1 | contig 28457 bp, 25 predicted proteins | sample 1539671 | NCBI WGS metagenome assembly OCTW01 (sample SAMN02144230, study PRJEB22623) | gut metagenome | biome: sheep rumen | host: Ovis aries | place: New Zealand | reverse complement strand
CCTGCCACAATAATGGCCCCATGCATGGCAGGTCCCTTGTGAAACGGTGGGACTATCCGGGAATCGGGTCTCTGGCAGGGACGGTTCCCCTTAGGAAAGGGTGTCCGTCCACAAATAAAGGGGTTTTCGTGGATAGCGGGGTTAATAATGGCGGTTCATCCACCAAAAGAGCCGTTTTTGTGGATGACGGAGACAAAAAGGCATTTCGTCCACCAAATAGGGCTTTTTGGTGGATGGCAAGGGCGAAGTGGCGAGCGAAGCCGGTTCGGGCGGTGGGAGCGGGCTTGGGTGGCAAGGCGTGCCGGGGCGGCACGAGGCGACATGCCACCCCGGGCTAGGGGGTGCCTGCGAAGCGGCCGCCCGGCACGCCGCCCGCGGCGGAAGGGCTGGAAAGAGCCGCCGACGGCTGGCTCGAAGAACTGGCAAAATGACATGTAAAGATGGGGGTAGGGGTAGGACCAAGATGCACCCAGAAAGACAGCGGTTAGAGAAGGTGTTGGGACCGTCTAATTGCTTGGGGAAAACTATTTTTCTGTTTCGGTAAAAATGGCTATATTTATGACGAAAAATGGCGAATTATAGCGAAAAATGGGGTTAACATTTTTGTTACAATTCTAAACACTTTTGTTTTATTAGTTCTGAATCAGGTACTTATGTATTTTGACCCTCTGATCGTGAATTTTTCGGATTCGTTGACCGATTTTGCTGAAAAAACCGGTTTCCAGGTCTTGGATTGCTCCAATATTGAGGGTACGGAGTGCTGGTGCGACGGGGATGCGAGGGCGGAGTTGGAGGCTCGGATTGCCGCTTATCCGGCGGCTGGAATCCATTGGATTGACACGGGCGATTATCACTATATGACCCGCCTTTGGACGGCTCGTCTGGGGGTGCCTTTTTCCTTGCTTTTGCTGGATCATCACCCGGATGTTCAGGCGCCGTCTTTCGGTATCATGGCGGAGGTGGATGATCCGCTTTTGAGCTGTGGCAGCTGGGCGCGGGAAGTGTTGGAAAAAGATCCTTTTTTGCAGGATTTCACGATGGTGGGGATCGATCCGGCTTTGGCTTCGGAAGTGGAGGGGCTCAAGGTCCATTGCTATACCGAGGAAGACCTTCTGCAGTTGCCGGAACCGGTCTTTTCCAACCCTGTTTATGTCTCGCTGGACCTGGATGTCCTGCGTCCGGAGGATGCCCGGACCAACTGGGATCAGGGAAGTATGACACTGCAGCAGCTAAAGACGTATCTGGAGGCGGTTTTTGCCCGCAACCGGGTGCTGGGTGTGGATATCTGCGGCGGGATTACGGCGGCCAAAGGCGGCCATGCCGAAGACTTCCGGATCAATGCGGAACTGCGAAACAATATAATTGAATTACTTCTAAAAATAAAATAAACTAATTTATTAAAAATCAATATTATGGCTAACGTAAAAACTACGGGAAGCGCTGCTCCGAAGATCCTTTGGAGCTCTTTGGGCGTAACAATCGCCGTCATCCTGCTCATGATGTCCTGCTGTACCACCATCGATTCGGCATCGGTCGGAATCCGTTTCAAGAAGTGGTCCTCCAACGAAAACCTGCGTGGCGGCGTGGAAGGTACCTGTCGCGGCTGGGTCTGGTACAACCCTATTACGGAGAATATCTTCGAGTATCCGACCTATATCCAGCGCGTTACCTATGAACCCTTTACGGTGAATCCCAAGGATGCCGCCATTTTCTCCATGACCCCGACCCTGGCTTACCAGATCGATGAGAGCAAGGCGGTGGACATCTTCGTCAAATACCGCAAACCGGTCCGCGAGCTGGAGATGGGATACATCAATACCTGCATTTTCGAGGCTTATCGTACCTGTGCGAACAATTACACGTCGGACGAACTGATGGCGAACCGTGCCAAATTCGAGCTGGAAGTGCGAGCCCGGCTGGATGAATCGATGAACCAGGAAGGCTTTATCGTACGGGAGTTTACCACCAAAATCGATCCGCCGGCATCGCTGACCGCGGCCATCAACGCGAAAAACGAAGCGGTCCAGAATGCCCTGAAGGCCGAAAACAAAGTGAAGGAGGCCGAGGCGGAAGCCAAGATCGCCATTGCCAAGGCTAAGGGCCAGGCCGAGGCGCAGCGGATTCAGGGCGATGGTGAGGCCTACTACAACCGCGTGGTGGCGGCCTCGCTGAACGCCTTGCTGGTGCAGCAGTACGCCATTGAGAAATGGAACGGGGAGATGCCGACGTACAATGGCACCAACGCCCTTCCTTTTATCAATTTGGGAAAATAGGGTTGCACAATCCGTTCGCTTTTCGTAACTTTGAAAGATAGATTAAAGGATTGTTTTTCTACATGAAAATTGTGCATAGCGTTACCGTACTGTTTGTCGGTATCCTGCTTCTGATAACGTTCTCGTGCGGCCGGAAGAATCAGACGGCCGAGGCGCCATTCCAGCCCGTTCTGGACGTAAAAGGCATCCCGGTGGAGATGGTGGAAATGCAGCCGGGAACCTTTTCCATGGGCTGCGTGCCCGATGGCCGGAAACTCACCGGGGCAGAGGAAATCCACCAGGTCGTTATTCCCGGCTATGCCATTATGGCTCAGCCGGTTTCACCCGAACTGTGGAAGGCCGTCACCGGAAAGGACGGTAAGATTTCGTATGACGAAGCCGTGAAGTTCGCCGCCAAGGTGGCCAAATGGACCGGCCTGCCCGTCCAGGTGGCATGGGAGGACCAATGGGAATATGCCGTTCGGAAGGGTTGGTCGGGCGATGGAGGCATCCATCCGGTCAAAGGTATCCGCGAACTGACCTCCCGGTGGGACGATGAAAAGATAGGGGCGGTGGTCCGTACCGAAACGGAACGGGCGCCGATAGCTTCCTATACCAAGGCGGGCGATATCAGTTTCCGCCTGACTTGGAATACCGGGAAAGCCATCCCTTCAGAGGTGTATTCCACCTTCGTAGAAAACAAGCCGCCTATTCGGGAAGCCATTGATTATCAGGCCATGAAACCGGGAGAAACCTTTACGGTTAACGGTGTTTCCTTCAAGATGATCGCCATCGAGGGCGGTGCATTCACCATGGGTGCCACGCCTTCTCAGACGGCCTTCGATTATGCCAAGGAGGATGAGAAACCCGCTCATGACGTGATTGTTTCGGATTTTGCCCTGGGCGAGACGGAAGTGACCGTCGGCCTGTGGCAGGCCGTCATGGGGAGCCTGCCCTATGGGAACAATCCCCGCACGCTGGAAATACCGGTGGGGAATGTGTCGTGGTACGGGGCCCAGGAGTTCATCATGAAACTGAATGCCTTGACCGGCAGGAAGTTCCGTCTTCCGGAAGAGGATGAATGGGAGTATGCCGCGAGGGGTGGAAAGAAAGGCGGAGACCTTCGTTATGCCGGCTCTACGGTGCTGGGCGAAGTGGCCGTCTATACGCCCAATGGCAGCGAAAAGCCTGCCAGGATGAAGCCGGTCAAGAGTCTCCGGCCGAACGGACTGGGATTGTACGATATGAGCGGAAATGCCTGGGAATGGTGCCGCAATGGTTTCCATCTCTATGGCAAAGAAGAGGTCCACGATGAATGGCGCGTGATGCGGGGTGGCAGTGCGGCCAGTCTCTGGGATGCCTGCCGGGTCAGCAACCGCTCCAAAATACCCGCGACAAGTGTCAAGTCCACCTTTGGCCTGCGTCTTGCGCTTTAATTTAGATAAGAAAACGCAAATAATTGATTATAATATTAAATGGAAGAGAATCTGAAAGTTACCTGTCTGCATGACAGCCACGTGGCCCTTGGAGCCAAAATGAGCCCCTTTGCCGGGTTCGACATGCCCATCCAGTATGCCGGTATCACCCAGGAACACCTGGCCGTCCGGCAGAATGTGGGAATGTTCGATGTGTCGCACATGGGCGAAATCTTCGTTTCCGGCCCTGATGCAGAAGCTTTTGTAAACCATATCTTTACGAATCAGGTAGCCGGGATGGAGCCCGGTAAGATCCTGTACGGCATGATGTGCTATCCCGACGGTGGGGTGGTGGACGACCTGCTGGTCTATCGTGAGGCGGCGGAAAACCACTACCTGCTGGTTGTCAATGCGGCCAATATCGACAAGGACTATGCGTGGATGCTGGAGCAGAAGGCCGGATTCGATGTGAAAGTGGATAATCAGAGCGATGCCTGGGGCCAGATTGCCGTCCAGGGTCCGAAAGCGGAGGAGACCCTGGTGAAACTGGGCTTCCCCAAGGCGGCGGACCTTACCTTTTATACCTATTATCGGGAAGGCGACCTAATCGTGAGCCGTACGGGCTATACGGGAGAGGATGGCTTCGAGGTTTATTCCAGCATCGCCGAGACGAAGGCCCTGTGGCAGAAGTTGTTGGATGCGGGCGTGGAGCCCTGCGGCCTGGGTTGCCGCGACACCCTGCGCTTCGAGGCGGGCCTGCCCCTGTATGGCGATGAGCTCAGCGCCGAGATTTCCCCGGTGGAAGCCGGCCTGGGCATGTTCTGCAAGCTGGACAAAGACTTCATCGGCCGCGACGCCCTGGCTGCCCAGAAGGCGGAGGGAACGAAGCAGAAACTGGTGGGTATCGAAATCGAAGACAAGGCCATCCCGCGTGCCGGTTATCCCGTGGAACTGGAAGACGGTACGGAAGTGGGCGTGGTCACCACCGGTTATCATTCCATCTCGCTGGACAAGAGCATCTGCTTTGCCCTGGTGAAGACGGAAGTCAGCGCGCTGGACACGCCGCTGTGGATCCGCATCCGCAAGAAAGTCTTCCCCGGAAAGGTGGTCAAGAAGCGTTTCTATCAAACGAATTATAAAAAGTAAACAATTAAATAGCAATCATTATGAGCAAAGTACTTGAAGGTTTGCGTTATAGCGAATCGCACGAATGGGTCAAGGTGGAAGGCGGCATTGCCGTCATCGGTGTTTCGGATTTCGCACAGGCCGAAATGGGGGACATTACCTATGTAGATCTGCCCGAAGAGGGAGATGAGGTGCAGGCCGGTGAGGAATTCGGCGCCCTGGAGAGCGTAAAGGCTTCCAGCGAACTCTACGCCCCGGTTTCCGGCAAGGTGGTGGCAGTAAACGCCGCCCTGGAGGACAGCCCCGAACTGGTGAACGAGGATGCCTATGCCAACTGGCTGATCAAGGTGGAAATGAGCGATCCCGCCGAGGTGGACGCCCTGCTGGATGCGGCTGCCTATCAAGCAACGATCAACGAATAAGCACCTATGGCCGGATTTGCCTATTTCCCCCATACGGAGGAGGATATCCGTCAGATGCTGCAGCGGATTGGTGTGGGGTCGCTGGACGACCTCTACTCCGATGTGCCTGACGGTGTTAAATACAAAGGGGAGTACGACCTTCCTTCGGCCCTGTCCGAACAGGAAGTGCGCGACTGGTTCGCTTCACTGGATGCGAAGGATGTGCCCCTGAAGGTCTTTGTGGGTGCGGGGGCCTATGACCATTATACGCCCTCTGTCATTCCTTATCTTACCTCCCGTTCCGAGTTCCTGACGGCTTATACGCCCTATCAGTGCGAGATCTCCCAGGGAACGCTCCGGTACATTTTCGAGTACCAGAGCATGATCTGCACCCTGACGGGATTGGATGTGAGCAACGCTTCCATGTACGACGGCCCTACCGCTGCGGCGGAAGCCATGAAGATGGCCGTGGCCAGTGCCAAGAAGAAGAATCGCGTCCTGCTTTCCAAAGCCTTGCTGCCGAATGTGTTGCATGTGGTGGAAACCTATGCGAAATATGCCGGGATCGACCTGGGATACCTTTCCGCCGAAAGCGGACAGACCTCTCTGGCCGATTTGCAGGAAGCCCTTGCCGCGGGTGATGTGGCGGGTGCGATCGTCCCGTCCGTGAACCGTTATGGGATCGTAGAGGACCTGACCGGTTTTGCCGATGCCCTGCACGAGCAGAAAGCCGTGTTGGTCCAGTATTGCGACCCCAGTGCCCTGGCAGTGGTGAAAAGCCCTGCCGAATGGGGGGCCGACATTGCCGTGGGCGACGGCCAGTCCCTGGGCATTCCGCTGAATTTCGGCGGCCCGTACGTGGGCTTTATGGCCTGCAAGACCGAGTATCTGCGCAAACTGCCCGGCCGTATCGTGGGCCAGACGGAAGACCGTGACGGAAAGCGGGCCTTCGTCCTTACCCTGCAGGCGCGCGAGCAGCATATCCGTCGCGAGAAGGCCACCAGCAACATCTGCTCCAACGAGAGCCTCATGGCGCTTTGGGCCACGGTGTACCTGTCACTGATGGGACCCAGGGGCATGCAGCAGGTGAACGACCTGTCTTATGCCGGTGCGCATTACCTGTACGACGCCCTGCTGGCCACGGGCAAGTTCCAGAAGGTGTTCGACAAACCCTTCTTGAAGGAGTTTGTCCTGAAACCGCTGGTGGATCCTGCCACCCTGCAGGCCAAGTTGTTGGAGAAAGGCTTCTTTGCCGCCTTGCAGACGGAAGAAGGCTATGTGAGTTTCTGTGTAACCGAAAAACGCACCAAGGCTGAAATCGACGCCCTGGTGGAAGCTGTGAAGGAGGTATAGCCATGAAATATTACGATAAACTGGTATTCGAGCTTTCCCGGGAGGGAAGGACCGGCTATTCGCTTCCGGCGAATCCTTGGAACAAGGGGGCCGATACGCTTCCTGCCGGGCTTCGTCGCAGCGCCCCTGCCGCCTTGCCGCAAGTGTCGGAGGTGGATGTGGTGCGCCATTATACCAATCTTTCGCAGATGAACTTCGGCGTGGACACCGGTTTCTATCCGCTGGGCAGCTGTACCATGAAGTACAACCCCAAGATCAACGAAGAAATCGCCGCCATGCCCGGTTTCCAGCGCCTGCATCCGCTGCAGCCCGCCTGCTCGGTCCAGGGCGCCCTGGAGGTTTATTACGAGATGAACAAGGCCCTGGCGGCCATTACGGGCATGTCCCTCTTTACCTTCAACCCCTGTGCGGGTGCGCACGGTGAACTGACCGGTCTGATGATCATGCGGCAGTACCACCTGCTGCGCGGCGATGTCAAGCGCACGCGCGTCATCGTCCCGGACAGCGCCCACGGTACCAATCCCGCGAGTGCGGCCGTTTGCGGCCTGGAGGTGGTGGTGGTCAAATCCACGCCGGAAGGTCTGGTGGATGTGAACGATCTGAAACCCCTGCTGGACGATACCATCGCCGGCATCATGATGACCAACCCGAACACCCTCGGTCTCTTCGAGAAAGAGATTGTGGAGATCGCCTCGCTGGTACACGCCTGCGGTGGCCTGCTCTATTACGACGGGGCCAATATGAACCCGATGCTGGGCGTGGTCCGTCCGGGAGACATGGGCTTTGACATCATGCACCTGAACCTGCACAAGACCTTCTCTACGCCGCATGGCGGAGGCGGTCCCGGTAGCGGTCCGGTGGGTGTGGCAGCCCGTCTGGCAGAGATTATCCCCGTTCCGAAGGTGGTCCGTCAGGCGGATGGTACCTTCCAGGTGGTGGGTGCGTCCGAGAAGACGGCCGGTCAGGTGTCCGGATTCCTGGGTAATTTCGGGATTATCCTCCGGGCCTATGCCTATATCCTCGCCCTTGGGAAGGAGAATATCAAGCTGGCCGGCAAATTGTCTGTGCTGGGGGCCAATTATATCAAAGAGAGCCTGAAAGACGCCTACAAGCTGCCCATCCCCACGGTGTGCAAGCACGAATTCGTCTTCGACGGCCTCATCAACGACGGCGCGCACGACGAGGTGCACGGCGCCACGACGCTGGATGTTGCCAAACGGTTGCTGGACTTCGGTTTCCATGCGCCCACGATCTATTTCCCGCTCCTGTTCCACCAGGCCATCATGATTGAGCCCACGGAAACGGAGTCGAAAGAGACGATGGACGCCTTTATCGAGGTCATGCACAAGATTGCGGCCGAGGCAGCCCAGGATCCCACGATCCTGCAGGAAGCTCCGCACACGACGCCGGTCCGCCGGCCCGATGAGACGCGGGCGGCCCGCCAGCCGATTCTCAAATTCGGCGACGCGTCGGCTTAGCGGAGGACCTCATCGGGCCAGGGAACGCAGGTCTGTGTTGATCGGATGACGGGCATCTGCGCGTTCCAGCCACGAAGGCGGTCCGACAATTCTGTAGCGAGTGAACGAACGATATCGGGGTGCGCGGCGGCAACGTCGGTCTGCTCCCCGATATCTTCTTTCAGGTTGTACAGCTCCAGCGCCCCGGTGCGCATGCGATAAACCAGTTTCCAGTCGCCGCGGTGAATGGCGGAGAGGTAGTCGATATCATCCAGCACGTAACTCTTCCACTGGTGCGGGTAGTGCGAGATGATGCATCGGTCCGGATCAACGCCCGAAACCGAAGCGGGAATGACAAATTGATTGGCTTCTTCCTGCGAGGCGAACGTTTGTCTGGCAGCCAGTTGTGATCCCTTTGTCATGAGATCGAAGAGGTCCTGGCCGTCCACCTGCTGCACGGTGGAATAGCGGCGGACGCCGCCCAGGTGGAGGAGGGTGGGGAAAAGGTCTTCACAGGTGACCGGCGTATTCAGCCGGGTACCGGGTGCCACCCGACCCTTCCAGCAGACGAGCATCGGAACGCGGATGCCGCCTTCATAGCACGATGCCTTTCCTTCGCGGAGCGGCTTGTTCTGGGTATGCAGGATCCCGCCTTTGCTCTTGTTCTCGGAATTGCCGCCATTGTCGCCCATCACGATGAGGACGGTATTCCGCTCGATGCCTTTCTCTTTCAGGTAGGCGCGGATTTCGCCCAGTGAGACATCGACCCCTTCCACCATGGAAGCGAAACGGGCCTGTCCCTCGTCCATGCCGGCATCCAGGTATTTTTGGTAGAAGCGCGGGTCGTCCTGGATGGGGGTATGAACGGCATAGTGCGACAGGAAGAGGTAGAAGGGCTTTTTCTGCCGGATGGGATAGTCCAGGGTCTTCAAGGCTTCGCGGGTGAGGGCCTGGGTAATGTGCGTCTGCGTGCCATAGTACTCCATCAGGTTGTGCGGGGTAAAGGGCACGCCTCGACCATCTTTCTTGTTGCCGTAGTTGTCCTCGGGCCGATATCCGCATTTGGAGAATTCCACTACGCCCCCGGCGATATTGACGATAAAGCCCATGTTGTAGGGCGAGCACCCCGGTGTGCCGGCCGTAGCCCAGTGTGCCTTTCCTACGTGGATGGTAAAGTAGCCGGCATCGCGCAGCAGGCGTACATACGGAGTGGCATAAAAGCTGTCTTCGATGTTGAGGCTGTCGGGAAGGTCCGGGTTGACTCCGTTCAGGGCCCAGTGCGGTGTGTCCAGGCAACCGGCCGCGAGCGAGTCTACGGTAGCCCATGGCGAATCGTCCGGGGTCCTGCAGGCCGTTTCTGCGCCCCGGAGGCTGCCCAGCGGATTGGTGATATGGGTACAGGCACTGTGGACGCCGGTCAGGATGCTTGAACGGGTGGGGGAGGACAGCGGGCAGGCATAGGCCTGGGTGAAGATGGCGCCCTCCGATGCCATCTGCACAAACTGGGGCGTATGATGCCGCTCGTTCTGGGGATAGACCTCCGGACCGAAGGCTACCTGGGTATCGGTCCATCCAAAATCATCTGCCAGGAAGAAAATGATGTTGGGACGATTGTCGGAACGCTGGCAGCCGGTGGCGGCAAAAGCCAGCCCCAGGGAATATTTCAGGAAAGAGTTGGGTTTCATTCGACAAATATACGTTTTTTTTGCGTAACTTTGCAGCCCTGATGAAAACAGACAGCCTGCATAAGACCTTGAGCCATTTCAAGAAAGCCGACCTGGTGGACATCCTGTATTATTTCGGTGCCCCGGTTCCGCGCATTTCCTTGAAACAGACACTGGTCGATAGCCTGTATGCCTATATCGGGAGCCATCCCCGCGAATGGCTTTCCCGGATGCTGCAACGGGATATCCTCCAGTTGAAGCGTCTGTGTGCGCAGGCGCCGGGCGAGCACATCCTGATTCCGTATCCCGACAATCCGTCGGTGCTGGAGGTGCTGGGCCTGGTGCAGAGCGATTCGGCCGACCTTGACAGCCGCGAGCTGTGGATCAGCCCGGAACTGTTTTCCATTGTCCGTCCCCACGTGAAGGCCGTGTACGAAGCCTGTGAAGAAAAGGGCCAGTATGAGCTGGAACAGGTTGCGCTGGGCTTCCTGCACCTGTACGGGATGGTCCCGTTCGACTTCTTCACCGAGCGTATCCTGGACTACTGCGACTGGAAGGGCATCCAGGACTATCGCTCCGTCATGGATATGCTGGCCGACAGCCCCGTCCTGCGGACGTGCCGGTACGAGGATCCCAAGTCCGGGACGATTTACGTCTGTTCGCCGTATGTGTTCGATCCGGCTGCGCTGCTGGATATGCGGGACGAGTATCCCGATGCAAAGGACTACAAGCTCTTCCAGCCGGAGGATGCCTTGCAGATCGGACAGCGGACGGAAATGGTTTCTTTCGGGCTGGAGCAGCCTTGTGGAAAGAAACTGACGGATATGTTCCGCTCGCTGGGCGTAAACGGGGATGAATTGGTAATGGAACAGCACGAGGCCTGGTTCAATGCCCAGACCGCCCAGTTGGACGAAAGCGCCAAAGACCTGTTCGCCGGGGTGAACGAACGTGCTGAGGATATGTATTCCTTCGAGGAGTATGATCAGTGCATGCACGTGGTGGCAGACTATGCCAACGCCATCCCGAAATGGATCCTGAAAGGCTGGTCCTCGGATGAACTGGATGTGTTGAAAGTGGATATCCGGGCCGATATGAGCGGGAGTGCTCCCTACGAGGATCCGGTACCGGAAGCCACGGAATTCGCCCGCGGACGCTTCCATCTTCCGCATGCGTCCACCCAGATGCAGGCTTATCTGGATAAGATAGTGGTACCCCACATCCGCCCGGACGATCCCTGCCCGTGCGGAAGCGGCCTGTCATACCGGCACTGCCACGGAAAACGGATGAACTAACGTTCGATGGACACGCCGCCCTGCCGGCGGATCTCGTCCAGAATCTCCATCACCGCCACAGAATTGTCCAGTGAATTGATTTCCGATTCACGCCGCCCGGAATACACGACATCCATGAATTCCGTGAATTCGCTCAGGTACGGGTCGGGTTCCAAGGGTCTGGTGATTTTCTGGGGCTTGGGCAGGGGCATCCGGCCCGAGGTGGGTTCATGGTAGGGGGCATATTTGAGTTTCCGGCAAATGTGGATGCGGTCCAGGATGAGGTTGGCCTGCGTACCGCGAATCTCCGTCGGCAGGAAGGAATCGATGGCCTTCGAATACTGGACCGAGGCGCTCATGCCGGGGTAGTCGAACATGACCGACCCCTGGTAATCAATGGGTTCGCCGGTTTCCGGAACCGGCAGGGTCAGGAGGTGGGCATCCACCGCCGTAGGCATCCCGAACAACACCACCATCGGGTAAATGGTATATGTGCCGATGTCCATGGTGGCGCCGCCGGCAAAGGCCGGGTTGAACGAGGTGGCCAGGATGCCATCACGCAGGAGCTCGAATTTCTTGGAATACTGGCAGAAGGTGGAAGACCAGCCCCGGATTTCACCGATGGAAGGCATCCGGTTCAGCACTTCCCGGAAATTATTGCTGAGCGTGGAAATCATGGCTTCCATGAGGACCACGTTGTTGCGACGGGCGCATTCGGCCATCTCGCGGGCTTCGCGGGCATTGGCCGCGAAAGGTTTCTCTACCAGTACGTGCTTGCCATGTTCCATGCAGGTGATGGCCATCCGGGCATGCGTGCTGTTGGGCGTGCCCACATAGACCGCATCGACGGACGGGCAAGAGGCCAGTTCCTCTACCGAGGTAAATGTAAAGGGAATACCATACTGGCTGGCAAACAAATGGGCCTTTTCTTCCGTGCGGGAACAAATGGCCACGGCTGTAAAACGGGGGTCGTAAAAGGCACCTTTGAGTACCCATTCGCTAATACGGCCTGTTCCGATAATTCCAAATCTCATGCTATTGGTTATGGGTTAGTGTTATGCCTTCCACCGCTGTTTTAGCGGAGGCTACGGCGGCGACGACGGTTTCCGGTCCGGTCAGGAAATCGCCCGCCAGGAAAACGCCCGGGAGGGAAGTCTGTTGGAGGGAATCCACAAAAATCCGTCCCTGTTTGTCCAGTTCCGGCATCGTATCACCGAAAAGGGAATAATCTACATTTTCGCTGATGGCGACAATCATGTTGTCGAAGGGAACCTCAAAGTCAGTACCGTCAATCATCCGGGTGATGACCGAACCGTCATCGGCCGTGACATTTTCGCAGCGGCGGATGACCAGGGTGTCTTGCTTCACCTCGACGGGAACCTGGAAGAGTTCAAACTTCACGCCGTCGGCCTGCGCGGCCCTTACCTCGATGGAATTGGCCGGCATGTTGCCGAAGGTCTTGCGGTAATAGACCCAGGTGTCGTGTCCCCTCCGAACGGCTGTGCGGCTGGCGTCCATGGTGACGTTTCCGCCGCCAATGACGATGACCTTCCGACCCAGCTGGAAAGCGTCCGGATTCTTCAGATACTCAAGGGCATAGATGACCTTGGGATTGTCTTCGCCGGGGATGCGCATCCGCCGGGGAGACCAGGCGCCGCCACCGATGCAAACGGCATCGAACCGCTGGCGGAGTTCTGCGAGGGAAAGGTCTTTCCCGATACAGGTATTCCCCTGAAAGCGGATGCCGGCCTCTTCAAAAATGCGTTCGTACGCGTTGATGAACTGTTCCCCCAGACGGAAACGGGGAATGCCGTAGCGCAGCACGCCGCCCAGTCGGGCGTTGTCGTCGAAAACGGTAACGGCATAGCCTTTCTCGCGCAGTTTGATGGCGGCCGTAATGCCCACGGGGCCTCCGCCCACGATGGCAACGCTGCGCCCGTTTTCTGTCCCGGGCGTAATGTGGGCACGAAGCAGCCAGGGCATTGAAATTTCCTGTTCGATTTCGTACCACCGGACGGGGATTCCCTTTCGGTTCAAGATGCAGTGACCATAGCAAAGGTGCTGCCAGTCACATACTTGTGAGGTGATGGCACTGAGTGGATTGTTCTCGAACAGAATCCGCGCCGCCTCCTCGATCCGTCCCTCGCGGTACAAGCGCATGCAGGTAGGAACGTCGGTGTGAACGGGACAGGCCTGGCTGCAGAAAGGCTTCTTGCAAAGCAGGCAGCGTTGGGCTTCTGACTGGCTCATAATGAAAGGAGGAAGAGGCCGTCCTGGCCCTGAACGATGAATGTATTTCCCTTGTAGTGAGCGAGGTCTTCCAGCTCGCCGGTGGTTCCGATGCTCATGTCAAGCACCTCGACCGGCCTTTTTTTGCGCAGGTCCCAGATAAACAGGTAGCTCGGATACTTGTCTGTGCCGAGTCCGGTAGGCATCATCAGCTTGCCTTTGTAGATGCACAGGCCCTGGCCGATGGTGGCATAGCGCAGGCCGTGGTCCTCCACGACATAGTTTTCAAGGGCGTCTTCCGGGCGGAGCACAACCTCCTTCCCGTCTGCCAGGCGCGGCAGGCGGAACTTGATAATGCGGTGGCGGTTTCCTTCCACATCCTTGTCCTTGGTGGTGTTGCCGAATCCGTACAGCATCTTGTGCTGGCGGTCGATCACCCACTGGAGGGCATAACCGAAGTCGTTGTTCACATCGTCATAGCGGATCATCTGCACCAGTTCGGACGACTGCAGGTCGCTCGCCACGCGCTCCACGAAGAGCACGTCCTTATTCCCTTTGTAGGGTTTCTTGTGGCACTGGCTGATATACACCAGGGGCAGGGGATCCTTCTTGGCAAAGCGCTCCACGCCGAACGAGACCACGTTGGAGTGGTTCACCTCGTCGTGGCTGTCCAGGGGGAAGTGCGCCACCTGGGTGACGGTCTTCCCATCAATGGTGTACAGGGTGGCAATTCCGGTGTGCCAGCAGCTGAGAAGATAGTTCTTATAGATATCCATTCCCTGGTAGTTCCCTTTGGGAAGCGGGGTCAGGTGAGAGGCCTTGAACGTATCTTTCGAAAGGGGAATGGATACGAAGCTTTGGGCAGATGCGGCCATCCCAATCAGCAGGGCCGCGGCAATCAGCAGGTTCTTTTTCATTTTTATTCCAGTTTAAAATCGGCTTTTACAAAGTAATGGTCGCTGGGATACATGTTCCCAACATGGTTTTTCATGATTTCGGCATCCAGGGTACGGAGGGGACCGCGGTAGAAGATGAAATCAATCCGGCGGCCGGGTTTATGCCCTTCGCCGAGAAAGCCGTGGGCGGTAAAGCCCGCTTCGGCGGGACCGTGGATGTCTTCGTACATCTCCTTCCAGCCGTCCTGCGTGCGGATGTACTGGATGGGTGCACTCTTGATGCCGGCGTTGAAGTCACCGCACAGGATCTGTGGCATATCGGCCTGGTAGAGGGCGCATTCCTCCATGATCATCTTGATCTGTTCGCGGCGGGCCGCATCGCTCTTGTGATCCAGGTGGGTGTTCACCAGACGCATTTCCCGCCCGGTCTTGCGGTCACGGATGCGCACCCAGTTGCAATGGCGGGCACGGTTGGTGCCCCACGAGACGCTGCCGGCGAGGGTCGGTGTCTCCGAGAGCCAGTAGCAGCCGGCCGACACCCAATCGAAGCGGTCTTTGCGGAAGAAGATGACGTTCTTTCCGATGAAGTGGTAGCCGTCGGTCCACGGGTCCATCTCGGGGCCTACGAAACCATAATAATAATAGTCTTTCCCGAACTTCTCTACAAAGTATTGATAGGAATCGTAAATAACCTCCTGCAGGCAGAAGAAGTCAGGCTTTTCGTCCCGGATGGTCTTGATGCACAGGTCCTTGCGGTTCTCCCAGACCCGTTCGGGATAGGGATCGTCCGCTTCCAGTCCGGTGATGCGGATGTTACAGGTCATCACCCGGTACTGTCCTTCCGGACGGCGGGCGGCCAGGGACGGAAACAGGGTGAAAGCCAGCAAGATGCTGACGAGAAAGACTTTAGGGATGTTGTTCAAACGTATCATGCTTTTATTCGGTTTCGGCCGGGCGGAAATACACGCCTTCGGCCTTCAATTCTTGCTGCAATTTTCCCACGTCCAGTGTCCGGGGCTGCGCTCCGGTTCGTACGCACAACTGCGCAGCTTTTCCGGCTGCTTCGCCCAGGCACATGGCCGGTCCCATCACCCGCACCGAGGCCAGGGCCAGGTGGGTGGCGGAAATGTTGCGGCCGGCGCAGAGCAGGCCGTCCACCGCCTTCGGAACCAGGCTGCGGTAGGGAACATCGTAGCAGTCGGGACACCACATCAGGGTGCAGTCACCGCCTACGGGGTGATGCAGATCGACCGGATACGAGGCCACCCCGATGGCGTCCGGGAAACGGGCGCAGTCGAAGATGTCCTGCTCGGTGAGCACGTATTCGCCCACGATGCGGCGGCTTTCGCGGATGCCCATAAAGGGCGCGACGCGGTCCACGTACGCATGCTCGAATCCGGGAATGAAAGCCTTCAGGTAGCGGGCGATCTCGGCATTCTGCCGGATGCAGATTTCTTCGCCGCGGGTGTACTGCTCGGGATCGGTCGCGTCCACCCCGTTCACGCGGGACATGTTCACCCACCATTCATCATCGGCCATGCCGGTCATGAAGATGGTGCGCTCCACGGGAATGTCGTATCCCTGTTCGCGGGCCTGCCGGATCTGGTTGCGGAAACCGACCATCGTGCAGTTGTCGCTGGCGCGGAAGAACTCGTTCGGGATAAAGTCGATATCGTAAATGTCGGGATGGTCGGCCACGGCATCGCGCAGTTTGCGCGAATCCACCCCGCGCATGGAAAACATGAGCGTAGGGGGCTGGGCGATGCCTTTTTCGTTTCCGTAGGCCATGGGCGCACCGGCGCGATAGGCTACGTCGCCGTCTCCGGTGCAGTCCACGACGGTCTTGGCCAGGATGGCTTCCCGGCCCTTCTTGGACTCGATGATGACGCCCTTGACGGTATTCCCCTCCTTGATGACATCGGCACAGAAAACATACATCAGCACCTTGACGCCGGCTTCTTCCATGATTTCCCAGGCCAGGCGTTTGGTGCCTTCGGGATCAATCATGGTCAGGCTCACGTGCAGCGGGCAGGCGCGGTGATGGGTGGCCTGACCGCGCTCGCGCAGGCGTTCCACGAAGCGCAGGGGGAGTCCCTTGATAACCTCGTTTCCCTTGCGGCCCAGGAAACCCAGCAGTGGCAGGCCCTGGGTCATGTTTCCGCCCAGGGTACCGCGGCTTTCGATGAGCATTACTTTCAGGCCCGAGCGGCTTCCGTCCGGCTTGAGGGCGGCGGCTTGGGCGGCCATCAGCCCGGCAGGGCCTCCACCGACCACCAATACGTCCACCTCATCGCGCACCGGAATGCGGGTGGCGGGGATTTCGATCTCTTTCACGGCTTAGTCTCCCAGATAGGCTCCGGTTTCCCGCAGCTCCTTCTGAACGGCTTTTACGTTAACCTTACCCACTTCGACGCCCTCATCCAGGGCGATGCGTGCGGCGCGACCGGCGGCTTCACCGACGGCCATGCACGTGGACATGACGCGCGTGGCGGCCATCGCTTCGTGGGTATAACCCGAGCAGCGGCCGGCCACAAGGAGGTTCTTCACGCCCTTGGGTACCAGGCAGCGATAGGGGATGTCGTGGTTGTCTTTGGTGAAGACCATGGTGCAGTCTCCGCCGGTGGAGTGGTGGATGTCCAGGGGATAACCCGCGCAGGCAATCACGTCGTCGAAACGGCGGCTATTGACGATATCATCGCCGGTGAGCATGTATTCGGCCTCGATTTCGCGGCTTTCGCGGATGCCCATGAAGGGAGCCACCTTGTCCACCCAGGCGTTTTCGAAGCCCGGGACGAAGCGCTTCAGGTAGGCCGTGATGTCTTTCATCTGGTCACGGGCCACGATCTCTCCGCGGGTGTAACTCTCCGGTCGGGTGGAATCCACGCCGCTTACGCGGGTCATGTTGACCCATATCTCATCCGGATTCAGGCCGGTGATGAGGATGGTGCGGGCGACGGGAATGTTCAGACCGGCTTCCTGTGCCAGTTTGATGCGCTGGCGAAGGCCCACGGTGATGAACTTGCCTTCTTTGAACTGCTCCTTGGGCATGGTATCCATGTCGAAGTCTTCCGGATGATTGACAATCGCGTCGCGAAGGGCCTGGATATTCACGCCGCGCATGTTGTACATGAGCGTCGGGGGCTGCAGGCCGCCGTCCTTGTCGCCTTTGTGGGTAACCACGCCGGCCCGCCAGGCCACATCGGCGTCTCCGGTGCAGTCGATGACGGTCTTGGCCAGGATGGCTTCCCGGCCGTTCTTGGATTCCACGATGACACCCTTGATGGCATCACCTTCTTTCACTACGCCCGCGCAGAAAACATACATGAGCACCTCCACGCCTTTCTCTTTCATCATGTCCAGGGCTACGTTCTTGGCTTCTTCGGAATCGATGATGGTGAGGCTCATGTGGAGTTTGCAGCGCTTGTGGCCGGTGGCGGCGCCCCTGGCTGCCAGCCGGTCGATGAACTGCTGGGCCAGGCCGCGGACGCACTGTTTGCCGTTTACGTCCAGGAAGGCCAGGATGGGGAGGCCGATGGTGAGGTTTCCGCCCAGATAGCCTCGGCTTTCCAGGAGCATGACTTTTTTGCCTTCTCCGGCTGCGGCATAAGCCGCCATGATGCCGGAAGGACCGCCGCCGACCACGACGATGTCGGCTTCGGCGCGTACGGGAATATCCCTTGCGGGTTCAAAAATGGTTTTCATGTGTATGGTTTTAATTAACTTTTTCTATTCTGACCAGTTTCCAAAGGATGAGGGATGCGATGAGATGGAGCGTACCCATGAGGATAAAGAGCACCTTCCAGGCGCTTTCCGGGATGGAGCCGACAAACTGGTTGAAGACCATGCTTCCCAGGGCGCCCGCGCCGCAGGAAAGTCCCATCACCGAAGCGATGTTCTTGACGGGGAAGGTCTCTGCGAAAACGACCGGAATCGTGTACAGCCAGCTCAGGCACATGACGGCCACCAGGCTGAATACGGCAATGATCAGGCCCACCTTCCAGCCGAAGGCAAGGCTTTCGGCACCGTTGATGAAGGGAACGGTCATGCACAGGGGTGCGAGCAGGGCGATGGTCATGAGCATGGATTTCCGGGCGTCAAGGGCCGGTTTCCCCCGTTTGACCAGGGCGTCGGACCAGGCGGATGTCAGGATGCCGCCGATGGCGCCTACCAGGAAGGGAATGCCGCCGATCCACTGGATCATGTTCAGGGTCTGTTCGTTGGTCAAGCCTTCACGGGCACCCATCCCCCGCAGGAAACCGGGCAGCCAGAAGCAGCAGAAATACCAGACCGGGTCGCTCACCAGGCGGATGAGGATGCCGCCCCAGAGGGTGCGGGTCTTGAAGAGGCCCTTGAAAGAAAAGGCCTTCTGCTCTCCGTCGGGGGTCTTGACGTCGGCGCCCACGGTCCTGGCCAGAACGTCGGCGGACGGTGTCTTATAGATGAAGATCCACAGGAAAGCGATGACAAGACCTACTACACCGGAAATGACAAAGACGTGCTGCCAGTAACCCAGGAGGCCCATCAACCAGGCAATGACGATGGGGGCTACCACCGCACCCAGCGAGCCGCCGATGGTGCAGAGGCTGTTGGCCGTGGCGCGCTGTTTCTTCTCGAACCACAGGGTGACGGCTACGATCTGGCCGGCGAAAATGGTCGGCTCGGCCAGGCCCAGGACGCCGCGGCAGGCGGCGAACACCCAGACGTTGGGGGCCCATCCGGCACCGATACAGGCCAGCGACCAGACGGTGATGCCGCCCAGCATAACGCTCTTGGGACCGAATTTATCCACCAGAATCCCCGATATGGGGTACATGATGGCGTAGCAGAGCAGGAAGACGTTTACAATCCAGGCATACTCGAAATCGCCAATCTGGAAATGGTCCAGGATCTCGGGCTTGAGGATGGACAGCAGCTGCCGGTCCAGATAATTACAGATGATGGCCAGGAACATCATGGCCACGATGACCCATTTTCTGGAAGAATCTTTCAGGAGGTTCATATCGGAAGTACTTTTTTATCCAAGGAAGGCTTTCTGGGCCAGGAGTTCTTTGCGGATGGCTTCCGGATCTGTGTTCCGGGGAGCGAGCCCGCCCTTGACGGCCAGGGCGGCGGCTACGCCGGCGGCATGTCCCATGGCCATGGCCGGCGGCATGACCCGTACGGCGCCAGCCGCGTCGGACGTGGCGCTCAGGCAGCGGCCCGCCAGCAGCAGGCCGTCCACCTCGACGGGTACCAGGCTGCGGTAGGGGACGCCGTACCAGTTGCCTTTGATGGTGGTATAGGTGGTGCTGAGGGCGCTCTTGCCGCCACCGTGTACATCCACCGAATTGGAGGCTACGAGGATGCTGTCGTCCGGAACCACGCTGTCAATCAGTTCGCCGGCTTCCAGCACATGCTCTCCCTTGACATGACGGCTTTCGCGGATGCCCAGGATGGAGCCGGAAGACATCAGGGTGGCGTTTTCGCAGCCGGGGACGAATTCGTGGAAGAACTGCATCAGTTGTTCCACCTGCTTGCGGCCCGCCATCTCGCCGGCGGTCATGCTGGCGGAATCGGTCGCATCGATGTTTGTCACGCGCGAGCAGTTTACCGCCCACTCGTCGTCCCGGACGCATTTATAGATATTGACGCTCTTGCGGGCGATGTCCCATTTTCCGGCCGCCTCGGCCTCGGCCACCCGCCAGTGCAGGGCGCGGTAGCTGACGCCGTCCACCTTGCGGAATTCGTGCAGGTGGGCCTGTACGTCGGCCTCCAGCCGGGCGGAATCCACGTTGTTGATGTGGAAGAACATCGTGCACGGCTGGACCTTGCCCAGGGCTTCGTTGCCGAATTCGCACGGGACGCCGGCGCGGAAGGCTACGTCGCCGTCGCCGGTGGCGTCCACCACGACCTTGGCGGAAACGCCTTCCAGCCCTTTGCGGGTCAGGACGACGGCGCCGCGCACGGCATTCCCTTTCATGACCGGTTGAACGAACTGGGTGTGGAAGAGAACCTGTACGCCGGCTTCGGCTACCATTTCGTCCAGGACGCGTTTCATGCATTCCGCCTCAAAGGGGGTGCAGTGGTCGTGTCCGGCCGTGATCCAGGCCGAGTAGGGGGTCGTATGGCGGATCCCGGAAGGATGCAGGGCGCCTCCGCGGGCGACCATGCGGTCGAGGATCTCTTCGAAGAGACCGCGGATGATCATCTGTTCTCCGGCGCTGTCGTAACAGGTCATGAAAGGGGAGACAAGGCCTTTGGTGGCCATGCCGCCCAGACAGTTGCCGGTTTCGACGATAAGCGTCCGGGCGCCCATGCGCGCGGACGCGATGGCGGCGCAGACGCCTGCGGGGCCACCGCCCACGACCAGGACATCGGTATCATATTGATCGGAAACCGTCAGGCCGTCCTTTTTCCCGGTACAACCGGGGACCAGTCCGGATACGGTACCGGCTGCGGCAAGCAGTCCGGCTGCAGAAAGAAAATCGCGTCTGTTCATACTATGCGGTCATATCTATATAACAAATGCGAATATATAAAAAATACGCTAAAAAACAAACGCCGATTCACCTCCGCACAATCTCCACCACACTCAGCACCTTCCCCTTCACCTGAAAACGTATGTCAATTTACGATTTTGCTACATGAAACAAAATACTGTCCAAAGGGGCAAAGCCCTCTGGACAGTAAACGACAGTAAGATAAGACAGGCTACTCGGGAAGTTCTCTCCTAATAATTCTCTCCTGCGCTTTCTTTCTCTTTTTTATTCGAGCCCACGGTTCATTGATTTCCGGTTTGTTAGGTAAAAAAATGACATCAATTGAATCCCCAGGTGTTCCAAACCCACAATTCCCCGTTCTTTTGTATCTTTTATCCGGATAGTAAAAATGATAAATACTGCAACCTCCCGTTCCTGCACTTATAAACTTGTCAATGTAGCCACGGGTAACGACACCTTCTTTTGCCAGATTGTTAAAACGGATTTCAAAATGAATTACTCTAAATCCTACAAAAAAGAGAAAAGCAACCACCAGAACCATATACAAATTGATTCTCTTTTTGGGTTTCATATTCTTTAGAGGACGAAGCCTCCTTTTTCGCTTCGTTTTTGACATTATTATTTTTCTTTTAAATAGTTCCAAAAAGTATTTTGCCCTGTATCCGTAAAGGTTGATACTATATTTGAATCAACAAGATCTGTTACTGTTTCATTGACTTTCTTTACCGTTACATTACGTGCCGTATTCTCTTTTGCAACGGTTTTCGCAGACTCTGCAGAAAACTTTTTCCCTTCCGCATGTGCTGTGACACGTGCTGTCTCGACTGCTTTTGAATTTGTCCGGGGCTTCATTACCTCCATAGTTTTATCGCTTCCTGGTATTGCCCCCACAACAGCACCTACCATTGTTCCCGTTACAACTTGCTCAACAGGATTATATGTAATTTCTTGTTCACTTACTTTATAATTAATGGTATTTGAAATTGCTGCCGAAGTGGCTGAAACAGCAGCTCGAGTTGCAGTTTTTACCGTGGCATTTTTTATCGCTGAAGATCCCATTGTAAGAAATCCTTCGACACCGGCAACACCAATATCAATCAAATCAATATCCCTTGTAAATGCATCAATAGAAAAACCATTCACTATGACATTCGCAACGGCCTGGCTAACATAATCTGTTGCCATAGCAACTACCGCACCAGCGATGTTTGCAGCTAATGGGAATTCTCCCTTCTTATCCACATAATTCACCGGATCGCCGGCGCAGAAGACGTAGGGGCTGAAGGAAGTGTATTTGTCGGCCAGCGGGTCGGGGCTGAGCCAGGAGCCGGTGACGGGGTTGTACATCCGGGCGCCGTAGTCGATGTACGCATAGCCGGCCCAGTCATGACGCTCCTTGCCATTGAAACGGTAACGGTTGTCGGTGTCCGTCTTCAGCGTCATGGCAGACGCGGAAAGGCGGTCTCCGTAGGCCAGATACGCATCCTGCTCCACCAGTGCGGCGTTCAGCGTGGGGAGGTTGCTTGCCACCGCGGCCCGGGCCACATCGATGACGGTCACCGTGCTCCCCACCAGGTCGCGGACGAAGTGACGGTCGCTCAGCGTCGGCACCCCGGTCGTGGTCCAGTCCGTCGCCACGAAACGGCCCTCCGAATGGGCAATACTCTCCAACCCCTCAAAATCATACGTGTCATAATCGCCTTCATCGTATCCGGTAGGGACAGAGATACTGACATCCTTGTAAACAAAGGAGCCTCGGTAGTATCGCGGGCTATCCACGTCGCCGTCCATCTTCACCTTCGTTCCGTCGGACAGCCAGATGATCTCTACTCTTTCGCTACTGTCATCGTCCACGAAGGCATGCAACAGGCCAGCCGCATTCCATGAGAATACGGTCCCGCTTATTCCGCTCATACTGTCGAACGTCATGGCGCCGTTTGCATTGTGGTTATAGTTGTAGATAGAATACTCCATCTCGTCATCGCCGTCCCATTCAGTCACATCCGCCGTCGTCAGGCGGTTGCCCGTCCGGGTCATGGAAATCGCTGCATATTCCGTACCATTCAGAAAATGATTAATTACTTTCGAATTTGCTTATTCTTACTAAAAAATGATGTCACATTCTCTAAAAAATGAAGAAATACTATTTTTATTCCATTTATAAGAGTAAAAAGCGCATAATCCCTTGGAATCTCAAATGCTTGTTCTGTTATGGATGATTCTTTCTGTAATATAATATACCAAAAGATTTCCACACCAATCAGAATAATCGAGAAGCAATAAAACGAAAACAATAATTTATAACTATGATTATACGGAATACATAACCAAATAATAATGGAAATACAACATATAAGACAAAAGATTGCTTGTACTTCTGAAAGAATGAATATAGTATTTTCAAAGATAGTCCTGTCTGGTTGAAATATATCATATTGATAAGAGGTGATTAACCCCAGACTCATTAGAACAGTATGAAGCATTAACGCAACACATGCAACTAAAACAATAATACGAATAATTATTTTCATTGTCTCCTCAAAATAAAGGCATAAGGGGTATCTTCCCCTATTATGTATCTCATTTTCCCTGCTTCAGTTTTCTATATCCTTTCTGAATACGCTGACTATGATCTGCAAAGCAACTAAAATCCATCATACTATAATCAGTGTGCAATACGCACAGTTCCTCTCTTTCGTTAAGAATCCCTTCCCCGACACGCTCCAACGAGGTGATATAATAGGATATGAGTTCTTCCCCTTCATCCGTTCTTAACCGTCCCTTTTGAATACGGCCAATCACAGGAACATAAGAAATGACAGTTTTTTCTTTTCGTTTCTGAAAGATTCCGAGTCGGGAACTGTAACGGATATCCTCCACAAGAATCCTCCGTTTATTATTATCGATTGTTTTCATTGTCTCATACGATGGAGAAGACACCTCTACGTGAAACGTCTTTCTACACAGTAGTCCGTTTAAATTACACATTGCTATATTACTAAAAATAGAGGTATCCCTCTTTTCGAAAATGCAATCTTCTCCGGATGGAATATACAAGGGATAGGCAACACACCGCTCTATTAGGGAATCAACTGGAGAAATCCAATAATAATTCTCCTTAAAGTGCAAATATTTACCCTCTTCCCAATAGTAACGGGTATTCTCAAAAACGATTACAACGTATTTCTCTGGAACAGTCTGTGCCAGAGAAATCGTTGAGAATAGTAAACAAACAAGACTAATAATGGTTTTTCTTTTTAACATATGCATTACGTACGATTGTCTCTACATCTTGTACAGAAAGAGGCGAAGCCGGATAATCCATTGCAAAGGTCTGTATTTTCTCGCATACATTCAAGTTTTTTTGAACGGCAGGTCTCATTTAGAGATAATCCCTATCACAATCAAAGTATCCCTCTTCACCTGAAAACGTATGTCAATTTTCGATTTTGCTACAGTAAGCGGCGCATATCATAATAATAGATTACCCTACGAGTATCCGATCAACTACAAATTAAGCAGATACACAATAATAATGTAATCTATTACTCCGAAAATTATCACAACTGCAAACGCTGCAATAACGATGAATACCTTGTCTTTAAGTGGTTTATCACAAATCAAATAATCTAATTCTTCCTTTCTAGTATAATTCTCAAAAAGAATTTCAAAAATAAATCCTAAAATAAAAATTATAAGTATATATACCAATATGGCAGTATCTATATCTAGGCCATTATATATCCTCATAAATAGGAAAAGGATAAATGAGAATAATGGGAATAACACTGTCGCAATAGTAAAACAAGTCTCTAAAAAATTCCACGGGTACCCACGATAATGTAAAAATGTATAATTAAAAGTACTCATTTTCCTAAAATTAAGCATTATATGCTTAGCGACTTTCTTACCAAAGAGAAGGAATGGGGAGAATACTACACAAAGACCCAGATAAAGGACGGGGTAGAAAAGAGTTGCCCAAAGCAGTCGGATATAAAGATACCCAACTGCACATTTACGCATTAGTTTATTATTATGACTCATTAGTGTCCACTAAACTACTTCTCCTGTTTCCAGCGCTTTGAGCGTTTGAAGTACATCCAGAAGAAAACTATTATGAAAATAAACAAGAACGAATGCCACCACATTCCACTGAGAGGATACATCATCAAATGCGCTAAAGAATACGAGAGGGGCTTCATCTTCACAAAAGGAATGTCGTTATTTTTAAATACAACGCGTTCAAAATCCTTTTCCATCTGATGGGCTTTACGGAAAGATACTCCCCCTCTAGCAAAATCGCCAATCCATGATATCCGTCCTTTACCCGGATTCCGTAGAACTTCAGCAGGGATGATCTTTGTTCCATTTTCTTCTTCAATAATTGAGAAATAGGCTACTATGTTTGATTTTTCCAAATACAAAACATCGTATGCATCGCTATCTCCTCTCTGCCGTTTATTTCTCCAGTACGTCTCTTCTCTTTTAGCATATTCGGGTTTGTTTGTATTCACTATAGCTATTGAATCGATGATATACTCTATTCTTTCAGTCGAAATGAGCGTGTTAAAACTCATATCCTTATAGAAATCCGACGAATAGAGCAAACCGCCGCAGAAGCCAAAGAATAAAACAAAGGCAGCGAAAGATCGGAACAATGATGGAAAGAACCATTCAAAGAAGAAAACTTTTCCTTTCATAATAACGGGATAAATGTTCTGGGATTCCTTCCCGGTGTAAAGATAGTCAGTATTTCCCGAAGATGCAACGGAAACGGGAACGGGAACAATCTATCCAACATCATCTCCGCGTTTTTTTTAACGCGAATAACCTCGGTTCCTCCTGGCCTCAAGGTGGCACGGAACCCGCCGCCCCCAGTCTCACGGAGCAATACATTGGGTGCTGTTGGTTGTCCGGGGTTGTTTTTATAATTGGTTGATTCTTAGATGTTTGCATATAATGCCTATGCTAAATCTTCGGCCCGTCGGCCCGTTAGAAAGTTTCCTCGCTAGCGAACATCGGATAGTTAAAAAGCCCTCGTTGCAAGAATAACAACGAGGGCAATTAAACTACTTCTCCTGTTTCCAGCGCTTTGAGCGTTCAAAGTAGATCCAGGTAAAAACGAGGACAAAAATGAATAGAAATGTCTGCCACATGAAAGCTAAAGGATACATCATTAGACGGGCAAGATATGAAGAGAAGGGTTTGTGCTTCTCAAATGGAATATTATTCTTCTTAAGCACATACTCCTCAAAATCTTTTTCCATCTGATGTGCTTTACAGAAAGTAACGCCATGTCCGGGTGATCCAATCCAGAACATGCGGTATTCTGGATGAATCTGACATTTCCACGGAGTTATTTTTGCGCCTTCGTTTGCAGATTCAATACCGAATTTCACACACGCTTTTGCATTTGGAAGATATAATACTATTGCATTCCTGTCCTTTCTATAGAATTCCTCCCATTTTATCGCAAATTGAGGCTTATTGATTGTCCTTTGAGCGACAGAATCGATTACAGACCTGACCCTGTCGACAGATATAGAAACATCATAACTCGGATCATCATAGAAATCCCAAGTATAAAAAAGACCAAAACAAATAGTAAATACTAAGAGGTATATTCCTACCGATAAACCTATCGAAGGCCAGAAACATTCTTTTAAGCCACTAAGAATTCTGATATTATTTTTCATATTGATGTAGAATTAGAGGAATTATAAACAGTGGCTGTGTTGCTTTGAATTAACCACCTTTGCGCCCTTTTTTTTGAACGGCTGGTCTCATGTAGAGATAATCCCTATCACAATCAAAGTATCCCTCTTCACCTGAAAACGTATGTCAAAAGGGCCGAAGGACATGCCGTAGAGGCGGTCGGGATCGTGATGGAAACGGGGCCTCGGGTCCTGGGCGAGCACCTGCTCCAGCCGGGTGCGAAGGACGTCCGGGTCGGGTTGTGCGGCCAGGACCTCCAGGGCGGCCGGCGAGAAATCAACCTGCAGCGGTTCCCAGGCAGCGGTGTCGGTAAAGCCGCCGCGCGCCTCCGGGAAGGCATCGGCATAGGGAACATACGGTTTGATATCGTAGATGGGAGTGCCGTCCATCAGGTCGGCGCCTTTGACGTGGAGGACGGGACCTTCCGGGTCGATGCGCACCAGTTCCACGCACGAAAGCCCCAGCCGGTTGGGCCGGAAAGGGGAGCGGGTGGCAAAGACACCCAGCGCGGTGTTCCCGCCCAGCCGGGGCGGACGGACGGTTGCCTGGAAAGTCTTGGCGTCAGGATTGTCGGAAAACTCCCAGATGAGCCAGATGCGGTCGAAACCCTCCAGCCCGCGAACTGCGTCGGGGCTGCGGAAAGCCGGCCGGAAAACGATCTCTCCCGGAAGGTCGATCAGGCCGCTTTGGCGGGGAATGCCGAATTTGGTCGTCAGCGGGCCGTGATAATCTGCAACTGGCTTGATTTCCATCTTTTCTTTTATTATCTTTGCAAAGATGCGAAAAATGTTAAAAATAAGCATGGGCCTGTGCCTGTTCTGGCTTTTTTGCCAGGCCCCGCAATCCTGCGGCCCGCGTGGAGGACGACAGGATGATCATTCATTGATTCAGAATGATTCCCTTCCGCCGCTGGGCTTCTGGGAGGATTCGCTGGACCGCGTGGAAGGGACGGTACGAAGCGGCGAGACTTTCTCCGGCCTGATGGTCCGGCTGGGCATGGACGACGCGGCGGCGTATGCCCTTGCAGCCAGTCTGGATACGGTTTTCGATGTCCGGAAGATGCGCGCCGGCAACCATTGGCACGCTTACTACAGCCTGGATACGATCTTCCATCGGCTCGAATATGTGGTGTACGAGAACGACCGGGTCACCCGGACGGTATTCCGCTGTGCGGATTCCCTGGCGGCCTGGCGCGTGGTGAAGCCGGTGGAGCATGAGCTGAAATATGCCGATGTCACCATCCGCACCTCGCTGTGGAACGATATGGTGGCGGCCGGAGCTCCTACGTATCTGATTTCCCAGTTGTCCGAGGTCTATGCCTGGACGGTGAATTTCTTCGGCCTGCAGAAAGATGACCGTTTCCGCGTTCTCTATGGCCAGACCGTCTGCGAAGGCGAGGTGATCGATGTAGATACCCTGTATTATTCCGTCTATTCCTCCGGCGGGAAGGATTTCCCGGCCATCATGTTTGACCAGGGCGACGGCGGGAACCTCTATTGGAACGAGCAGGGCGAGAGCCTGCGGAAGGCCTTCCTGAAGGCGCCCTTGAAGTATACCCGCATCAGCAGCGGTTTTACCTATCACCGCAAGCATCCGGTTACCGGACAGGTCCGGCCCCATACGGCCGTGGACTATGCCGCCCCTGCGGGTACGCCCGTGATGAGTATCGGAGACGGTACGGTGCTCAGTGCCGGCTGGAGCGGGGGAGGCGGCAATACCGTCAAGATCCGCCACAATTCCGTCTATACCACGGCCTACCTGCACCTTTCCCGCTATGCCAAAGGCATCCGGGCGGGTGTCCGTGTGCATCAGGGGGATGTGATCGGCTATGTGGGTTCGACCGGCGTTTCCACGGGACCGCATCTGGATTTCCGGGTCTGGAAGAACGGGACGCCTGTCAATCCGCTCACGATGGAATCGCCCAGAACCGACCCGATCCGTCGGGAGAACCTGCCCGCCCTGGATTCCGTGACCGTCCGTTACCGCGCGTTAATTGATTCTTTAACCAATATATAATAGGTATGAAACAGAATGTCTTTTTGGTAGTTGTCTGTGCTATCCTGATGGCCCTGGCTCCGGGAACGCTTTTTGCCCAGAGCATCAAGATTGACAAGAAATACGGCAACGTTTCCAAGGCCGAACTGGAGATGACCGTCTATCCGCTGGACACATCGGCCGTAGCCTTGTACCTGTATAAGGA
>OCTW011273928.1_pt1 | contig 28470 bp, 21 predicted proteins | sample 1539671 | NCBI WGS metagenome assembly OCTW01 (sample SAMN02144230, study PRJEB22623) | gut metagenome | biome: sheep rumen | host: Ovis aries | place: New Zealand | reverse complement strand
CGGAGGCCTGACTGAGGGAAGCGGCTGAGGGTTACCGAACCGCGGAATGTCCGTTTGACTGTTTAAACTTTGCCCCCAAATCATTATTATCCATATCATATGAATTACATTTACAATAATAAAGAAGAAATGGATAAATTGTTGGACCGATTTTGTCGCTATGTAAAAATCTGGTCGGAAAGTGACGGTAAAGCGGCGGATGCGGGAGTTTTTCCTTCGACTGAACAGCAGTGGGATTTTGCGAAGGTGCTTGTGAAGGAACTGAGAAATCTTGGAACTCGGAATGTTTATTTGACGGATAACTGCTATGTTGTTGGAAAAATTGATTCGAATATTATTGAGCCTGAAGAAAGGAAAAAATATCCTGCCATTCTTTTGATGGCTCATATGGATACGGTGGATGAAGTTTCTGGAAAAGATGTTCATCCGGTTATCACGATGCCTTCTGCGGCGGAATCTCCTACTGGGGAAGCTGACACTATTATTAAAACTGATGGCACTACCCTTCTTGGGGCTGATGACAAGGCGGGTGTTTCTGCTATCATGTCGGCGATTGAATATCTGATGAATCACTATGAAGATTTGCCTCATGGTCCAATTGAAGTTATGTTTTCTCCTGATGAAGAAACTGGCCACGGTATGGATAAGGTTCCTTTAAATATTCTGAAAGCTCAGGCTGCATACACTGTTGATGGTGGTGATGAGGGCGAACTTGAATGTGAATGTTTTAATGCTTATGCGGCAAAAATTACTTTTATAGGGAAGGCATGTCATACGGGGGATGCTAAAGCCGGCGGGATGGTGAACGCTCTTACAATGGCTGGTAACTTTCTTGCTCGTCTGCCAAGAGATATGGCTCCGGAAACTACTGAAGGCTACCAGGGTTTTATTGCTCCTATGGATATTTCGGGAAGTATTGAAAGTGCATGTATAAATCTTCTGCTTCGTGGTTTTAATATAGAAGAAATTGAAAAAGAAAAGGAAATTATTCAAAAAACTGCTGATGAAGTTGTGAAAAAATTCGGGGGTTCTGCACAAGTAGAATTTAAGCAGCAGTACCTTAATATGAAGGATAAAATTCTTGAAAATCCTGAAGTGCTTGAATGTCTTGAAAAAGCTTATGAGGCTTCCGGGGTAAAAGTAATTAAAAAGCCTATTCGTGGTGGTACTGACGGCTCACGATTAACTGAAATGGGTATTCCTACTCCAAACATTTTTACTGGAGCTCATGATTTTCATTCCAGAAATGAATGGTGTTCTCTAAACCAAATGTCAAAAGCTGCCGATGTAATAATAAATCTACTTACGATTAAAAATGATTAAGGACTTTATATGCACGAATATGTAATTGAGGGTGGTTATCCAATTCAGGGGACAGTTACAGCGAGCGGAAATAAAAATGCTGCACTTCCTTGTTTAACAGCAACTCTTTTAACAGAAGAACCTGTTATTCTTCATAATATTCCTGAGATTCAAGATACAAATGTTATGATTGAGATTTTGAAAGCCTTGGGGGCCAGCGTAGAAAAACTTAGCAAAAACAACTGGAAAATTGAATGTAAAAATATAAAAACTTCTGAACTTCCTAGAGAAATGACTAAAAAAGTTCGTGGTTCTATTGTTTTTGCGGGTCCTCTTTTGGCACGCACTGGCAAATGTGAGATGATGCCTCCTGGAGGTGATGTAATTGGCCGCCGCCGCGTTGATACTCACTTTCTGGCTCTTGAACAGCTTGGTGCAAACATTTCTGTAAACGGCCACTTTGATTTTACCGCCAACAAACTGGTTGGTGCAGACATCTTCCTTGATGAAGCTTCGGTTACTGCTACAGAAAACGCAGTTATGGCTGCAAGTCTTGCAGAAGGAATTACTTATATCAAAAATGCTGCCAGCGAACCTCATATTCAGGATTTGTGTAACATGCTCAACTCCATGGGTGCAAAAATTTCTGGAGTTGGAAGCAATATTCTGAAAATTGAAGGTGTAAAAAAACTCCACGGAACTGAATTTACTATTGGACCTGACTATATTGAAATTGGTTCTTATATTGGTATGGCTGCTGCAACAAAAGGCAAAATCAAGATTAAGGGCATTCGTCCTGAAGAAATGAGGCCTTTAAAATACAGTTTTGCAAAGCTTGGTATTTCCTGGAGAATTGAAGGAGACGAACTTACTGTTCCAAACACCCAGGATTTAAAAGTAAATAATGATTTAGGCAATGCGATTCCAAAAATTGATGATATGCCTTGGCCTGGATTCCCTGCTGACCTTACTTCTATCATGACGGTAGTAGCAACACAGGTGGAAGGAACTGTTTTAATTTTTGAAAAAATGTTCGAAAGCCGCATGTTCTTTGTTGATAAGCTTATTTCCATGGGTGCAAAAATCACTCTTTGTGACCCACACAGAGCTGTGGTTTGCGGACCTTCTATGCTGCACGGCGACCACTTAGTTTCTCCTGATATTCGTGCCGGAATGGCTATGGTGATTGCAGCTATGTCTGCCCACGGAAAAAGTCGTATTTCTAACGTTTACCAGATTGAAAGAGGTTACGAAGATTTAGTAGGCCGTCTGCAGAAGCTTGGTGCCCATATTGAAAAAGTTGAAGTTGAGTAAAAGTCTTTCAGGCTAAAACTAGACCGATATTATGTAATCCCTGGATTTGTTTTTGCAAGTCTGGGGATTTTTTTATAGTCTCCATTGCTTCTAGTCTTTTTTTCTCGGAAGATGATGGTTTAAGGCTGGTCAAAAGCTGTACTAAAACCGAAGACATTTTTTTGCTGTATTCCTCCTGCAGATAAAGCCAGGTATTTGAAGTAATGTCTGACCCCAACCAGTAAATCTCCTTTTTTCCGCTAAAATCTAACTTTTGCATATTCCTGTTTTCGTAACGTTCAATTCCCTTATCTATAAAATCTTTTGGAATAGTTGGAGCTGGAACTGGGAAATCAAACCATTTCTGCACCTTCATCTCCAGTCGCTCGCCATGCATCCAGGCAGCTAAAGCATTTTCCAGAGGAAGTCCAAACTTGTCATATTTATCCTCCCCCTTAAAATGCAGGTTATTGTCTGCAAAAATGGATTTAGAGGTCTTTGGAATTACAGGATTAAGTTCTGGATGTTTACCCTGTGTCCATTCATAAAAAACCTGAGAATTTCTTGTAAGAACAAATTTATGCCAGAAGGAAGAATCCAAAAGTCCGGCCTGAAAAAACTGTCTTAAAGTTTCCATAGAGTTGATAATGGACTGCGCATCATCATACCAAAAGCCATAAATCATATAGGCATGAACTAGAATTCCAGCTTCCTTAAAGGCGGCACATGCACTGATTATGGAGTCTATATCAACACCCTTATTAATTGCCTTTAATCCAACTCCAGTTGCAACTTCCAGTCCGGCAGAAGCACCTCCAAACCCACAATAAGACAAAAGTGCCGCTAAATCTTTATCAAAAGCTTTTTCAAAACGAACATTTCCCCAGAAGTAAAGAGGATTTCCGTTTCGGGCATTTAAAAGAGCAAAAGCCTTAAGAAATCTTGGAGGAAGAGCTTCATCCACAAAGTGAATTCCATAAATCCCCTGTTCCCGAGCAGTTTTTAAAAGCTCCTGATAAAGTTTTTCAACATCAACAGGCCTATATCCACAAACATAATCCAGCTGAGTATCGCAAAAGGCACACTTATGCCAGTAACAGCCATGAGCAAGATAAGCCTTTATCCACGCTCCATCATTCCAAAGCCTGTGCATTGGATTTTTGTCATCACAAACACGGGGGTAAATAGAAAAATCTATATCTGAATAATCGGGAATAACCTGGGCCGTAAGTTTTGACTCATAAGCTTCCATTTCTTTATCTTCAAAAAGAGGAGGCTGGATAGAGTCTGGTGTAAAAACTCTTAGTTTATAAAAAGACTTGCGGGTCAAACTGTTCAACGAAATTTTATTTTGACCTGGGCCGAGCCTATCAAACAAGGCTTTATAAGATCCATATCCTCTATCATAAGAAATTGCATTTATATACTTTCCCAATGCAGCCTCAGAAGCATCACGAAGTTCTGTGTTTACAAAACCGCCCCCAATTACTACAAAGACCTTGTCTCCAAAACGCTGCTTAAAATAACGGGCCGTATAAAGAGCTGGCAGGAAAGTTCCGGCAAAAGGAATTGAAATACAGACCATATCAGGGCAGTCTTCTTTATCAAAGTTTTTTTCAAGAACTTTTTGGTAAAAATACTTCATAACAGGAGATTCAAGTTCCTTTTCTATCTGGGCAAAAGACCGCTCATCCACTGTAAGGTGTTCTGCATAGCGAATAAGGGAAAATTCAGAATCAAAAACAGCAGTAATGTAATCTGCAAGATCTGCAAGGGCATAGGAAGCAAGGAACCTTACATCATCAACACTGGGATCCCGCTCCAAACCTGCAAGAAAAGTTTCCATACGGGCCCCACGAGGAGCAAATGGAGAAAACAAAAACTGATGTTCTTTTTCACGACCCTTTCCACAAAGTATTAAAAGAATATCATCTATCCACTTTATCCAATTGTCCTTGGTACTCAAATAACGTCGTATATTAAAAGCAGTATTTTCATCTCCATCGGTCTGGGCCTTATCTGCAAGTCTTAAAGCTGACTCATGTGAAAGTTCAAACAGCCTTGAAAGCCCCTCTTTGGAAAAAAGTTCATAAACCAGAGCAATGCTTAAATCCTTCCATCTACAATCATGTCCGAGACTTTTGAAAAAAGAAGTCAAATAAGCACCAGAAGGATAAGGAGAGTTCAACTGAACCAAAGGAGGTGTAATTACAGTGATATTCATAAATCCATTATAACCGTTTTTATGGTATAATAAAAATATGTTTAATCTTGAGACAAAAATTAAGATTCCTTTTCTCTGGGGTAAGGCCGTTTTTAGAAAAAACTACTGGTCACAAATAAATCTTATTGTTGGACCAAACGGTTCTGGAAAAACTCTTTTGGCCGAAAAATTAGCCCAGCAATTTTCTGAAGGAGGCTTCAATGTAAAATTTATAAAAGCCGACAGAAAATATAATGACCAGATTTTTACTATCAAGAATGATGAAAAGATTCGCAGCAGAATTGAAAAAGTCCTTTCTTCCATGTTCGGAAAGTCAATTAAATTTATAGAAGATATAGACCAAACAATGATTCCAATTGTAGAAAATAAAGCCTGGAATGTTGAATATATGCTGGAAGATGCAGAGTGTCACGGATTGAAGGAAATCATCTCCCTCCTAATCAGTCTTTATTCTGCACAACCAAATGACTGTGTTTTTATAGACGAACCGGAACTTCATCTGCACCCTCAATTTCAATCATTTTTTATGAACGAAATTCGCAAGGAAGTTAAAAACAGCTCTCGCAGAACCTTTTTCTTAATCACCCACTCCCCTTTCTTTATTGACCTTAGGAGTTCAGAAGATTTAACAGGTGTAATCTGCTGCCACATAAATGCAGTTCCAAGCACTATTGAAGAATTGTCAGAAGATGATGATGGACTATTCCGCCGTTTTCTGCCCCGCTTCAACACCTACCACAAACAGTTCTTCTTTTCCGACAACCAGATTTTTGTGGAAGGCTATACCGACCAGCAGATGTTTACATATCTACTTCAATATATAGAAGATGAATACAATGCAGCAGGAACTGGAATAATTGATGTGGGTGGAAAAGATGAACTTGGCGTTTTCTGTAAGGTTTGTTCTCTTTTGGGAACTAACGGACGAATCATTACTGACCTGGATTCCCTTTTTAGTGGAAAACTCCGCGATGTCTTCTGCCAGGATCAAAGAGTCCTCCAGTGGATGGAAAAACAGGAAGAAAAGCAAGAGAGTTTCTACAAGAGCATTTTTTCTAACCGTGAACTGGAAAGTAAAGTCACTCTTGAACGCTTAATTTTACGTCTGGAGCGTTATCTTACTCAAATGGGCCAGGATTTTTACCGCCAGGCCAAGAAAAATCCTCTTCCAGGCAAACTGCAGCCTTTTATGGAAAAACTCCAGTTGCTTCACAAAAAATATGATAATGCAGAGGCAATTGATACCTACAAAACAGTCCTGCTCCAAGGTGTAAACAACGAGGAAGAAAGCCTGATAAAGTTCCTTAGTCCTCATATTGCAAAGACAATTCCTCTTATTAAAAACCTGGCAGCTTTTATTCTGGCAGCGGCAGAATCTGCAAGGGTTTACATTCTGCACAAGGGGTGTATTGAACACTATTACTCCCAAACAAATTTTAAATACATGCCAGTTTCGGGAAAAGATAAACTTTTTAGAAATGAACTGGACTTTATTCAAAGTGCCCATAAAAAATCTGTCCGCAAGGCCTACTCCGACCTTATAGTCCTTCTGGAAAAAGCCAGCAGCAGAAACTAAAAGGCACAAATCTTGCCAAGGTTGAAAATACCACTTTTTTAATTTATAATTTTTATATTGGGTTGGGGCTCATACGCCCTTGGGGAAAAAAATGGCTTATGTAAAAAATTTATTCGATCAGAATTTCATTCAGTATGCATCTTACGTTATTCGTGACCGTGCTATTCCAGAAATCACCGACGGACTTAAACCAGTTCAAAGACGAATCATTCACACCTTAATCAAAACTGATGATGGACGCTTTACCAAAGTTGCAAATGTTGTAGGTAAAGTAATGGCATATCATCCTCATGGAGATGCTTCAATCTACACTGCTCTGGTAAACCTTGCAAACAAGGAACTTTTTATAGACAAGCAGGGAAACTTTGGAAACATGTACACTGGAGACGGTGCCTCTGCTCCTCGTTATATTGAATGTCGTCTTCGTCCTGTTACTAAGGAAATTTTAAATACAAACCCAAGAATTACACAGTATGTAGATACTTACGATGGACGTGATACAGAACCGGTTGCTTTTCAGGCTAAACTTCCTTTAGTTCTTATTTTAGGTGCAGAAGGTATTGCCGTTGGTATGTCCACTTATATCCTCCAGCACAACATAAACGAAGTTATTGATGCTGAAAAAAAATGTCTGCGTGGAGAAAAATTCCAGCTTTATCCAGACTTTCCAACAGGCGGTTTAATTGACGTTAGCGACTACCAGGATGGCCTTGGAAAAATCATCACTCGTGCAAAAATGGACACCAGCGATGAGAAAAAAATCGTAATTACAGAACTTCCTTATGGTTCTACAACTGAAAGTCTTTGTGACTCAATAGAAAAGGCCGTTAAAAACGGAAAGATTAAGGCTTCTTCAATTCAGGATTACACTTCCGACAAGGTAAACATTGAAATTAGACTTCAGCGCGGAGTCTATACAAAAGATGTTGTTGATTCCCTCTACGCCTTTACAGAATGCGAACAGACTATTTACTGTAATCTCCTGGTTATAAAGGACAATATGCCTGTTCAGATGACCTGTACTCAGGTTATTCAACATCATGCAAAACAGCTGGTTGGAATTTTAAAACAAGAACTTGAACTTGAAAAAGAAGGGCTTTTAGAAAAACTCCATCTTAGAACTTTGGAAAGAATTTTCGTTGAAGAAAGAATTTACAAGAAAATTGAAACTCAAAAAACTGAAGAAGGCGTAAACAAGGCTGTAAAAGACGGTTTCAAACCATTTGCAGCAGAACTTATTCGCCCTATTACAGATGAAGATGTTGATCACCTGCTCAGAATTCCAATCAGAAGAATTTCTTTGTACGATATGAACAAAAACAGACAGGAAGTTACTGAAATTAACAATCGTATCAAGGAAATCAACAAACTTCTTAAACACCTTGTTGATTACGCAATTTCGTGGCTGGACGACATTCAGGCAAAACTCAATACTGTAGATATTAAGCGTAAAACAAAACTTACAAACATTAATACCGTTGATGTTAAAGCCGTTACAAAAAGAGATATTTCATTTAAATATGACGAAAAAACAGGTTACATTGGAAGTGGTGTTTCTGGCGGAGTAGAACTCTTTAAGGTTACTCCTTACGACAAAATTCTTTATATCCGCAAGAGCGGAATCTACTCTGTTTCCGAAACTCCAGACAAGCTCTTTGTTGGACCAGAAATGCGTTACTGCGGTTTTGCCGATAAGGAAAGTCTTTCCAAAGTTTTATTCACCGTCCTCTACCGAGATCCAGAAACTCAGTTCGTTTATATAAAACGTTGTAAAATTGCAGCCTTTATTATGAACCGCGACTACTTTCTGGCTCCAGATGGCATGGAAGTTCTTCACATAGACACTCGCAAAAACTTTAATTTCACTTTGAATTATGTAAAAAAGCCAAAGATTAAGGTTCTTAAAGAAAGCTTCAAGGCAGGTGATTACGAAGAAAAATCCCTCAAGGCAAAGGGAGTTCGTATTGTGGCAAAAGAAGTGCAGACAATTGAAGTTCAAAGCGACAAGCCATCCCAGGGAAGTCTTTTTTAATTTTGGAATTTTTCTAAGATGGATGTATTAAACAAGCAGGTTCAATTTGAAGAAAGCATAAAAGGCTCCCGATTTCTTTCGGAGCTTTTTCCATGTGACTCCCAGTCAGCAGCCAGAGAACTTATAAAAACTCAAAAGGCAAAATACGCCGATGCCACACACGTTGTACACGCCTTTGTAATAGGTCCTGGTGCCGAAGTTATGGGTATGAGTGATGATGGAGAACCTTCCGGAACCGCCGGACGTCCCGTTTTAGATGTGCTAAAAGGCCGAAAATGTACCAACACAGTTCTGACAGTAACCCGCTGGTTTGGAGGGACTTTACTGGGAACTGGAGGACTTGTAAAAGCTTATTCAGGCGGAGCAAAAGCAGTTTTAGAAAAGGCTGATAAAGAACATGCCTTTGAAGAACTTGTAGCAAAAGCCCCCTTCTCTTTTTCCTGCGATTACAATCTTTATAAACTTATAAAAAATAATATGCAGGACTTCCACCTTTACGAAGTAACAGAAGATTTTGCAACTGACATTTCTATAAAAGGCTTTATTAGAGAAGATGAAAAAGAAAGCCTGTCTGGTAAGCTGCTAAATCTTTCTAACGGAAAAATTAAGCTATAAAAACTCTTTTAAATCATTTAGATTCTTACAAAGCTTCCAAACTTTTTCCAATACATCTGGTGTTGCAGGGCTTCTGTCTGGAATTAAAATAGTTCGCATTCCTGCCGCAAGAGCTGCACGGGCTCCATTTGGACTGTCTTCAACAGCAACACAAACTTCTGGCTCAAGATTCAAAGAATTACATGCCATACGGTAAATTTCGGGATTTGGTTTTGAATGAGTTACCATCTCTCCTGTAGTCAGGCTTTCAAAATACTTAATCAGGCCTGCATTTGTCATCTGTCTTTTTACAGAAGGTCCCCGAGTAGATGAAGCCAGAGCAATTCTGTATTTAGGTTTTAAATATTCAAGGATTTCTTTTGCAAAAGGCATTAAAGGAATACCTGTAGAAAATTCAGTTTCTCTAAAAAGTTCTGAACAGCGTTCCAAATATTTTTCGGCTTCCATATCCTGACCATAAAGTTCCCTCAAAATAATTGCCGAATCGTGAAAGTTTGTACCCCTGCACTTATTGATTGAGTCAATTCCTTCTGGCAGCCCAAATTCCTTGCGGGCTATTTCCCAGGTCTTATCACAAATTGATTCAGAATCCAGAAGAACTCCATCCATATCAAAAATAATTGCCTTAATATTTAAATCGCTCATCATAATTATAAAATAACATTTTTTGTGATAAAGGAAAATGCACTTAAAAGGCCTCGCTTAAAACTGCCTTTCCGCCCAAAAAAGGCCTGTGTGTTTATACTTTTTTTTATTTCTGTTACAATACAATTTATGAAAAGACGAATTATCCTAGCATTATCACTTTTATTAGCATTCAAACTTTTTGCCCAAGACGAAACAATTTACCTATGGCGCAATGTTCGGGGAATGGAAAAAGAACCTTCTGTAATGTTTGCTCACAAACCAAAAATTGAAAATAATAGAGCTGCAGTTATCGTTTGTCCGGGCGGTTCCTACTATCATCTTGATCTTTATGCAGAAGGACACACAACAGCAAAATGGTTTGCCGAACAGGGCTTTACAGCCTTTGTACTTAGATACAGAACAAATCAAAGCTTCTACACCGAACCTTCTATGCTACAAGACATTCAAAGAGCAATTCAGTTGGTTCGCGAAAATGCAGAAACTTATGATATTGACCCAAACAAAGTTGGTATAATCGGTTATTCTGCAGGTGGACACCTGGTTGCAATGGCCGGAGAATTTTTTGAAACTCACAACGAACTTAAAAAAATCGGAATAGAAACAAATGTAAGTCTACGTCCAGATTACGTTATGCCTATTTACCCTGTAGTTTCCATGCAGGATGATATTGCCCACCGCTGGTCAAGAAACAGTCTTTTAGGCCGCTCAAAAAAGTACCAGACCCAGGAACGCAAAGACGAATTTTCTCTTGAATTACATGTTCCAGATAACATGCCACCTACATACATAGTAGTTGCAGAAGATGATCCAATTGTAATCCCAGAAAATGCAAAAAGACTATACGCCGCTCTGGAAGCAAAAAAGATTCCAAACTGTCGTATAGCCATTTACGAATGGGGAAAACATGGTTTTGGCATGAAAAACAACAATTTTATGAAAACATTCCACTGGAACGAAAGTCTTAAGGAATGGCTCATAGAAATTGGTGTTATTGAAAAATAAAACTATTTAATTCCGAGTGCTACTTCCAGCACCTGTCTTACATCTGAAACAGGGATAAACTTAATTCCCTGTTTTACGATTTCAGGAATATCATCCAGGTCTCTTTCATTGGCCTTAGGAATGATAATAGTCTTAATCTTATTACGTTTAGCTGCTACAGTTTTTTCACGTAGACCGCCAATTGGCAAAACCTGACCAGTCAAAGACAATTCTCCAGTCATTGCAAGATGAGGTTTAATCTTCTTGTTAGTCAAAAGAGAAACAAAGGTTGTGGCCATAGTAATTCCGGCACTTGGACCATCCTTTGGAGTAGCTCCTTCTGGAATATGAAGATGAACTATATTTTCATCAAACCACTTAGCCTTTTTATTTCCACGTTCCAGTACAAACTTGCGGGCCCAGTTAAAGGCAATCTGACTAGATTCCTTCATTACATCACCCATCTGGCCAGTCAAAATTAAACCGCCCTTGCCGGCAAAACTGGTTGACTCAATTAAAAGAGTGTCTCCACCCATACTTGTCCATGCCAAACCAATAGCAGTTCCAGGCACCTTAGCTTCCTTAATCTGACTTTCATCAAAATCTGGTTTTCCAAGGTATTTAAAAAGATCTGGAGCATCAATTGTATATACAGGAAGTTTTTTTTCTGTAAGATTTTGTTCAGATTTCTGTTCTTCATTCTTTGCCTTATTAGACAAAATCTCTGTTACAATTTTACGGTGAATCTTATCCAGGCATTTTTCGTAATTACGAACGCCAGACTCACGGGCATACTCTTCTGCAATCTGTAAAAGTGCCGCTTTTGTATACTTAACCTGATTCTTCTTCAATCCATTTTTTTCAAGATTTTTTGGAATCAAATATTTTTTTGCAATTTCAAGTTTTTCCTGATCAATATAACCGCTAAGCTGGAGAATTTCTGCACGGTCCAAAAGAGGGCCTGGAATTGTATCCAAAGAGTTAGCAGTAAGGATAAAGAAAACGTTTGAAACATCAAATGGCAAATCCAAATAGTTATCGCGGAAATTTATATTCTGCTCAGGATCCAAAACTTCAAGCAAAGCTGATGCAGGATCACCATTATGACTAGATCCCATTTTATCAACTTCATCAATAAGGAAAACAGGAGACTTAGACTTGGTAATCTTTATTCCCTGAATGATTTTTCCAGGCATTGCACCAATGTAAGTTCGTCTATGTCCCTTAATTTCAGCTTCATCACGCATTCCACCAACGGAAAAACGGAAGAAAGGCTTATTCATTGCATTTGCAATTGAACGGCCAACAGAAGTTTTTCCAACTCCCGGAGGACCAACCAGAATCAAAATTGAACCTTTACTATCACCCTTTAATTTTCGTACAGCCAGATATTCAATAATTCTTTTCTTAACCTCTTCCATTCCAAAGTGATCTGCTTCAAGGATTTTTCCGGCTTTATCCAGATTATAATCTTCTTTAATTTCTTCATTCCATGGCAGCTGGCATACCAGTTCAAGGAAATTACGAGTTCCAATATATTCAGAAGAATTTGGATCCATTAGAGAAAACTTTGCAAGTTCACTTTCGACAGTTTCCTTAATTTCTCCTTCAAAATGATATTCTTCTATCTTTTTCTTAAATTTCTGATAGTCGGTAGCATTTCCTTCTAAAGTCTCTCCAAGCTCCTCCTGAATAGACTTCATTTCTTCGCGAAGGAAATATTCCCTCTGGTTCTTTTCAATTTTTTCATTAAGCTCGTTCTGAATTTTCTTTTGAACCTTCAAAACTTCCTGCTCTTTTTTGATAAAGACAAGGACCTGTTCCATTCTCTGACGAACATTTACTGTTTCAAGAATCTTTTGCTGTTCCTTTTTATCAACATTCAAAATAGAAGCAATAAAGTCGGCAATTTTTCCCGGGTTATCAATGTTTACCATATTGAGGCGCATTTCTTCTGAGAAGAGTGGATTATTTTCAGAAACCTCCTTCATCTCACTGATTAAAGCACGAGTCAAGGCCTTTACTTCAAATGTGTCAGCTTCTTCATCTTCAAGATATTCTACTGCTGTTGCAATTGGTGCTGATTTATGAAGTGTCTTGCGAATTTTAAAACGTTTCTGGGTGGAAATAAAAATATTAACACCACCATCAGGAAGATTTACCTTTTTAATGATGCGGGCAACGGTTCCTACTCTGTATAAATCATCGATTGAAGGAACTTCGCTATCATTTTTTAACATTACAATTCCAATAAAGCCTTCTTTTTCGTAGGCCTCTTCCACAACCTTTACATCATCTGCTGAGCTAATCATTAAAGGCGTAAATATGCCAGGAAAAATTGGACGTCCTGAAAGAGGGATAATTGTCAATTTATTTGGCAAAATCTGATCTGTTGCGATTATAGAGTTTTCATTGTTATCTGTCATATAAAAAAATATAATAATAAAAATCTGTCATCGTCAAATTAAAAGAGAAGATTATGGAAGGCCATGTATAAAAACGCTACTATTTTTTACTTAACAAGCATACATATTTTTATTAAATTATAATTATGATTTTTACCGAAGAGAGAAAACTGCAAAACATACACAAAGGTGCAAATCTTTTAATAACATTTTTAGTTTCCACATCTATACTTGCCTGCTTTTACATTCCAGGAGTTTTGGGATTTTCAGGACTGCCTGGTTTTAACGAAGCAAAACCTTTTTGGATTACAAGCGGAATTATTATATATTTAATTGAACTTATTATATTTTGGGATGGCATGATTAGGATTTACCTTACATCCACCCAGCTTAGAATTAAACTCAGAGTACTAGGCCTTATTTTTGGAATGATTCTCCCTATCAACATCATCATTCTGATTTTTATGATTATAAGAGTCCGCCAGGAATACACTTTTGAAACTGCAAAATTAAAACTAAACGAAGAAAGAAAAGACCAGCAGATATGTAAAACAAAATACCCCCTTCTCCTGATTCACGGAGTTTTTTTCCGTGATTTCAGATATTTTAATTACTGGGGCCGCATTCCTGGAGAACTTAAAAAGAATGGGGCTGTAATTTATTACGGAAATCAGCAATCTGCGGAATCAGTTGTTAAAAGTGGAAAAACAATAGCCAAAAAGATTAAGGAAATTTGCGAAAAAGAAGGTTGTGAAAAAGTAAACATCATTGGGCACTCAAAAGGTGGTCTTGATGCACGCTGGGCCATTAGTAAAGAAGGCATGGCACCTTATGTTGCAAGCCTTACAACAATCAATACACCACACAGAGGCTGTTTATTTGCAGAATACCTGCTTTCCAAGATTCCTGCAAAACGCCAAAACCAAATCGCAAGTGTTTACAATGAAATTCTTACAAAAATTGGTGATTCAGACCCAGACTTTCTGACTTCTGTAAACGACCTTACTGCAGAATCTATGAAAAAATTCAACGAAGAAGTCCCTGATTCTCCACTTGTTTATTACCAGAGCGTAGGTTCAAAAATGAACAAAAAACAAGGTGGCAAATTCCCACTCAGATATTCTTATAACCTTGTAAAACAATATGATGGAAATAATGACGGCCTTGTAGGTCAAGATTCCTGTCCATGGGGACAAAAGTTCCAGTTTCTTACTACAAAACACGGCCGTGGTATTTCACATGCAGATATGATTGACCTTTACAAGGAAAACTTAAAAGAATTCGATGTAAGAGAATTCTATGTTCAACTTGTAAAAGACCTTAAAGACCGTGGTTTTTAATTTTTCTTTTTCAACTCAGAAGAAATAAATATTTCATCCTGGTACCAGTCAATCAGCAGGCTAAAAATTTCTTCCTCGTATCCTTCTGCCCCAACCTTTATCTTCCATACTGTAGCAGATTTAAGCTCTTCGTCTTTCATTTCTTCAATAGGAATCCACTTATTCTTATACATAATCTGGAAAGTGGCTTCGGAAGAAATGTCATTTCCGCTATCTGCATCATAAGCAAAGCTCTTAATCTTAATGTTACGGACCATATTTTTAAGGAAATCACAAGAAATTAAACAGTCCTTAGAAGTAACTGTGAAAGATTTCCACCAAACGTAAGGTCCAACTACCACCTTTACCCTGTAGTCACCCTGCTTAAGATAAAGGGTATTCATTACATAAGTTTTATTTTTAGCGGCAGGACGAGAAACTTCCACCTTACTTCCAAATGTAAAACAGCCCATTACCTTATCAATAAAACGGCTATCCTTTACAAATAAAGTTCTATTTCCTCCAGTAACTTCAGGAATCTTATCTTTATCATTTTCAAAGAAAAAGGCTTTTACAGGCAAATCCATACTGTTAGAAATAGCCCTAGGCATTTCCATTTCCATTCTAACCGGACTATACCATCTTCTTAAAATAGTTTTGTGAAAAAGACCTGCTTTCCAGCAAGTAAGCAAAAGAACCAGGAAAGCAAGAGCAGAAAGAAGTATTCGTCTTACCCTAATCTTAATTTTATCTTTTGGTTCAATTTCTGGATAAGCAAAAGTTTTCTGGGTCATTACAGATTTAGCAATCAGAACTCTCAATTCATGGGTATCATAATGACTAAGATATTTTTTTACCTGTTTTAAAACTCCATCAATTGACTGATAGCGGTTCTTTGCCTTAGGCCTGATCATTTTGTGAATGAGTTTACAAATTGGTCTTGGAATAGACTTATCAAGTTTTCTAGGACTAATATATGAACCTTTTTTAATAGTTTTAAGGGTATCTATAGAAAACTCAGTAGGATAAGGTTTACTTCCTGTAAGCATTTCGTAAAGCATAATTCCAAGAGCGTAAATATCGGCTCGGGCATCTACAGATGAAGAATCTTCAAACTGCTCGGGAGGCATATAGGCTGGAGTACCAAGTGCAACTCCAGTTTCAGTTACATTATCGCCGGCAGAATCTGAAGCAATTCCAAAATCTGCAAGTTTTATTTCGCCTCTTTTAGAAATTAAAATATTACCTGGCTTAATATCGCGGTGAACAATTTCTTTTGAATGAGCATATTTTAAGGCATAGCAGGCGTCCTGCATAATAAGCATGGCTATTGGACTTGGTAAGGAAGTCTGTTTCTTAATCAATTTATCTAGGGCAATTCCATCTACCAGCTCTTCAACCATATAGCGGTAGCCAGCTTCAGTAAAATAATCAAAAAGATGAACGATATAAGGACTCTGTAAATCCAATAAAATCTGAGCTTCCTTCTTAAATCTTTCTGCATTGCCAGATTTGTTGCGGGCAGTCATTTTTTTAATTACAACATACCGTTTTAAGGAAGGATGAATTGCCTTATATACAACTCCCATTCCACCCTTTGCAACTATACCAGTAACCTTGTACTTTCCGATTAGAGGAGGAAATTCTTCACTCATTTTGCAACCTCAACAATATCTAAATTTGGATTAAATTTTTTATCACTTTTTACAATTGCCACATTCTGCCGCCCCGGATTATGAAATTGAATATAAAGCCCATTTTGTCTTAATTTATAGTTACCATTAACAGGCCTATGTCCACCCAAATAAACATAATCACCACAATCTTCAAGGCCCGTAAGATTTTTTATGGTAGCCTCAACTGAACCTTCCTGGGCAGCATCGTTTTCGGTCCATGTAAGGCCTTCTACCACACTACCAAGCATTCTTGCATCGATTAATTCTTTTCGGCTATAAGGAATTTTTGGTTCCGCGTGAGATATAAGACACTTATTTCCTAAAAATAATAGTGGGAGATTTTTTTCAAAGCAATGAATCATATAAAGAATATCATCACCATAGTAATCCTGAATAAAAAGACGGCACATATTGCCTTCATCAGCAAATTTTCTAAAGCCAAAATCTCCATCACCCGTGTAATTATAAATATTTTCGTGATTTCCTTTCAAAATATGACAATTGTGGGGGAACATTATCTTTAATTTCATAAGTCCGCACAAAAGAGAAAGGCCTTCCTTCATTTCGGCTGAAATTGCAGGACCCGTATAAATGTTTTCTGCAAATTCCAGTGCAGCAGCCGTCCATCTATCACGGGTATTTCGCTCTGTGTGTAAAATATCGCCCACAAAAACCAGAAAAATATCTTTATCTTCCAAAGCCTCAAAAATAGTTTTTCCAGATTCCATTTTATAGCTTAAGATATTGAGCAAAAAATATGGTCGTGCATGTAAATCTGGAACAACAACAAGAGGTTCTGTAACATCTTTAAAATCCAAAAGCCCGCCGACTTCCCCATCCGAAGCTACAGGTCTGTATTCAGTTTTTTCGGACATAAGAATATCTGTAACTTCATCAGCAATATCAAAAATTTCTTGATACGAAGGAAGTCCACTAGCAGTGAGAATTGTTTTTAGTTCTTTAAAAGATTCTTTTTTTAAGCCCATTATGAAATTACAAGATTCATATTACCAATTGTAATTTTATCTCCGGGATTAAGTTTGACATATTTTCCAGCAGGAATTCTAATTCCATTAACAAAAGTACCATTGGTGCTTTCTTCATCCCTTATAAAATATGCATTCTTAATTTTCTGGATTAAGGCATGATGACGACTGGCAAGTTTGTTATCCACAATAACATCATTATCAGATTCGCGGCCAATAGTAATTTTGGCTACTAACTCAACCTTCTTTTTGTTAAACATCAAATAAGAAGCTGGCTTAGATTCTCCTAGAGAATCCAAATGTCTTCCAACAGGACTGTCGGTTACAATAGTTTCATTACTCATATATAAAATTATAGTCCTCCAATGTCTTATTTACAATTCTTTTTTAAAACGTAAAACTTTTCCCAACTGGGTGTCCTTAAATACAATATCCCTCAAAAGATCCAGAACAACCCTAACCTCTTCCTTAGATTCCCTATCCATAGTGGCCATTTTTCCAAACATTTTTGCCCCAGAAATAAAGCCCGATTTTGATAATTCTGTAAGAGTCTTAACATCCGAAGCCATAATTATATCCCATAGAGCGGTAACAAATTTCTTAGTCTGCTCAGGTTCAAGTCTTTCAACCCACTCATTTAAGTCTCTATAAAATATTTTACTTTCATTGGTAAAATCCCTTTTATTCTCAAAAGAGGATCCCATAATCTGCCATGTTAAAGGATCATGCTGCATAACCGCAAAACCATCACTCTTAACAATTTCATACTTTTTAGGATGATGGAAAATCATTCCAACAAGAGACATTTCAGGGTAAATATTTACAAGTTTACTTTCAATTGCAAGATATTCAGGCTGATTAAAGAAATCCTCAGAAAATCCAGGACCATCAAAATTATAAATCTGTTTTATACGTTTCTGAATTTTTTCTCCACACTTTACCGCAGTATTTATGGCAAGATTTCCACCTTTAGAATGTCCAACAATAACAAAATCATTTTTAAAAAACTTAGCGGCATCTTCTATATAAACTAAAGCATCCTTTTGAGCTGGTATTTGATCCTGCCAGACAATATTAAAATCTTCCTTCCAGCCTACCAAAGTATCATCAGTTCCTCGGTAAGAAATTATAACTTCTTCATTCTTGCCATTTTTGATGATATAGGTCATAGCGGCAAATTGTTCTACATTTTCTTCGCTAAAAATTTCTCTATAACCGCAAATACGAACATTCTTAAAACGCAGAGATTTTGCAGTTTTGGCAAGAAGCTCAGGAGTATTTTTATTAATTACAAAACCAATCTTTAATCTGTCCTCATAATCACTGGCAGCCTTAAAATCCTTACTTAACTGACTTAGAGTTTTTGACTCTTCAAATGATGATGAAACAAGGCCATTCAAAAGTGAATATGATAAATGAGAAAGCAAAAGTGCATCTATTTTATTAAAAGGGATTGTATCAAATGTAATATCTCCCCGCCAGGCAACATAATCAAACAAATTAGCCGTAAGACGCCTCCAAAATTAAATCTCAATAACAATACTTTTAATATAATAAGGGCAATTTTCAAAAACAAGTATAAAATACAAACTTTGACCTTTAACGACTTTATCCTTATAATAAGAATATGAAAGAAAACTGGTCAAAAAAAGATAAAATAGTTCTCATTTTTACAATTGTAATTGGTGTTTTAACACTTGTTGCAGCTGTTTTAATCTTTATTTCTCTCTTTAACCAAAATTACAACTACTCTATCTTTCTCATAATTTCTTTTATCTTACTTTTTGCCCTTTTTACGGGCCATCTCATTTATCTGATAGTCCATTCCACCATGGAATACAACATATCTGTGCTAAAAAAACAAAAGGAAGATAATGATATTTTCCTAGATCAGGTAATGAAAACCTTTGTAAACTTTATTGACTCCAAGGATGAATACACAAAAGGCCATTCAAACAGAGTTGCAATTTATTCGCAAGCACTCGCAAAACAGCTTGGCTTACCTCCAGAAACCCAGCAGAATATGTATTACATGGGACTTATGCATGATATTGGAAAACTCACTATCCCTCAGGATATTTTAAATAAAACCTCTCACCTTTCTTCCGAAGAGTGGGAAGTTATAAAAATGCATACTCAAAACGGGGTAAAGCTTTTAAAAGATTTTACAGTTTTACCAAGCCTTAAGGATGCCGTTCTTTATCATCATGAACGTTATGATGGCATGGGTTATGTTTACCAGTTAAAAGGCGATGACATTCCTTTGTGTGCCCGAATAGTCTGTGTTGCCGACTCTTTTGATGCCATGAACTCCAACCGTTGTTACCGTTTAAAATATTCTAAAGACCGAATTATTCAGGAACTTGACCGTTGTTCAGGCAAACAGTTTGATCCACTTATTGCAAAAGCAATGATAGAACTGATAAAGAATGGCACAATTGATTCCTTAAATGCCCAAAATAATCTCTAATTTATCTTTAGAAAATCTCCAAAAAATTCTCAAAAAATTTTAATGATTAAAATAGAAGCTTAATTGAATAACTTTTTTTGACTTACTATAATTAGAAAAATTCATTAAAGGAGTTATTCAAAATGGAATTGATTTACGGAATCAAGGACAAGCCAAAGTTTGGTAAAGTTATTTTGTTTGCTTTCCAACAGCTTTTGGCAATTATGGCTGCAACTATTGCAGTTCCTGCTATTGTTGGTAATGGACTTACTGCTTCTGCCGCTTTATTCGGTGCAGGTGTTGGTACAATCGTTTATCTGCTCTTTACAAAGAGTTCAAGCCCAGTTTTCCTGGGCTCTTCTTTTGCCTTCATCGGTTCTATGCTTTCTGCTTTTGCAGGTGCTGCTTCAGTACAGATTGGTTACTGGGGATTAATAATTGGTGCACTTATGGCAGGTCTTGTTTACGTAATCATTGCTATAGTCGTAAAGTTCTGTGGTGTTGCATGGATTGACAAATTATTACCACCTGTAATCATTGGACCTACAGTTTCTATCATTGGTTTAAGTCTTTCTGCAAATGCTATTGGAGATCTTATGAAATCAAGTGTTGCTGGCGGAAATGAAAAGATTGCTCTTATCTGTGGTCTTACAACTCTTGCTGTTACAATGCTTGCTTCAACTTACGGAAAGAACATCGGTCGTTTAATTCCTTTTATTCTTGGTATTCTTGCAGGTTATGCACTTGCTTCAGTTTTTGCTCTTATTGGAAACCTTACAGATAATGGAGCTTTGGTTGTTATCAATTACGATGCCTTGAAAGCTGTAAAAGGCTTCTTCGCACTTCCAAAATTCACTTTTGTTCTTGGCGGAACTGAATGTCTTAAAAATATTTCAGGAACTTATATTCTTACTATTTTTGCAGCATATGTTCCAGTAGCATTCGTAGTATTTGCAGAACACCTTGCTGACCACAAAAACCTTTCTACAATCGTTGGAAAGGATCTCTTAAAAGATCCAGGTCTTACAAGAACACTTCTTGGTGATGGAGTTGGTACAATGGTTTCTACTCTCTTTGGTGGATGTCCAAACACAACTTACGGTGAATCAATTGGTTGTGTAGCTATTACTCGCAACGCTTCTACAATTTCTATCTGGGGATGTGCATGTTTATGTATCATCTTCTCTTTGATTTCACCTGTTGTTGCCTTCCTTGAAACAATTCCTTCTTGTGTAATGGGTGGTGTTTGTATTGCTTTGTACGGATTTATTGCTGTATCTGGATTCAAGATGTTCCAGCAGGTAGATTTGAACAAAAACAAGAACCTTTTCGTTGCATCTATAATCTTTATTACAGGTGTAGGTGGAATGGTTGTAAGCTTTGGTACCGTTCAGATCAGAACTGTTGCTTGTGCATTAATCCTTGGAATTCTTGCAAATGTTATGCTTAGTGGCGAAAAAGACTAAGCGTTAAACAAAAAAAGATTCTCTGTGAAGTGTACCCCAAAAGTTGGAAACAATTTTTGGAGGTACACTTCATTACCAGGGAATCTTTTTTTTCACTTCTTATAATTTCTACTGTAACAATTTTGCTACATCTGGACGCTTCCATCTCTTAGCAATTGTGTAAGCAGTATCACCTGAATTATTCTTAATCGATTTATCCAAACCATAAGAAAGCAAAGTCCTTATTATATCTGCAGACGAAGTTTTGGCCGCATAGTGGAGAATTGTATTTCCCTGAACGTCAGTCAAATCACCTGCATATTTTACAATATTACCAATCATTGTCTTATTATTTTTTTCAAGAGCAATCGAAACCCCATTTCTACCCTTCTTATCAATCAACTGGAAAGGATTTGCTCCATTTTCAAGTAAAATCAAAGCGGTTGTTACATCATCATCTTCAATAGCATAAGTCAAAGCTGTATAACCGTCTGAATTTTTTGTATCAAGAGGATATCCTTCATCTATCAAAAGTCTGAGTAATTCTTTTGGAGCATGAGTTTTAACTACAATATGAACAGGAGTATTTCCATCACTGTCAGTAATATTGTAAGAAGAACCTAAAATCTCTCGAATAGTTTCAATATCCTTATTAATTACGATAGAAAAAGGTGTATTTCCCTGCTTGTCGCGTGCCAAAGGATTTCCGCCTGCATTTCTTATAAGTTTAATGATTTCGATATCACCCATGTAAGCGGCTTCGTGGTAGGCATTACGACCATTTACTTCCTGAACGTTTGGATTTGCTCCATAATTCAAAAGTAAGCGAACATTATCCGGATTATTTCCACGAATTGCATCCATCAAAACAGTTACACCATTTGTATCGCTTGAGTTAGGATCTGCACCATAACTTAAAAGTTTTCTTGCAATATCATATTTACTTGAAATTACGGCTTCTGATAATGGTGATTTACCTGCAGAGTTCTGAACATTTACGCTCAATCCATACTCAACTAAAGTATCAATTGAAGCAGGTGCATCCCAGCGAACAGCAGTGTGCATTGCAGTTGAACCAAGATTATCGCGAGCCATTACATCGGCACCGCCTTCCACAATCAGTTTAATGATATTAGGATTGTTAGTTTTTACTGCACTAAAAAGGGATGTTTCACCGTTTGCATTTTTAGCAGTAATATCTGCCCCCTTAGTCAAAAGACTTGTAATTGCATCACCATACTGCCATTCAGCCGCATAATGTAATACAGAGTTTCCAGATCCATCCTTAGACTTAATAGTTCTAGAAGTAATAATCCAATCCTGAACACTTCCACCATATTTCAAGGCAAGTCTTAAAGGTGAATTGTTATTTGTATTTGTTGAAAAAATATCTGCATTCTTAGCAAGTAACATTTCGCCAACTTTCTGACGATTTTTCAAAACTGAAATAAAGAGAGCCGAATTACCGTCACGGTTACGAATATTTACATCGCTGGTAAGACTGATAATATACTGTACTTTTGATAAAGGAGCATCTGTCAAAAGAGCAATGTGCAATGGAGTATTTCCGTCAGAATCCTGTGATGTAGAGTTTGAAGAATTAACTACAGCTTCGAGCATATCATTTGAAGAAGCAAAAGCCATTGAAAGTGGTGACTGGCCATTTGTATCTTGAGTATGAATATTTGCACCCCTTGTAGTCAAAAGTCTTACAATTTCAATATTATTTTTCTGAACTGCAATTTCCAGAGGAGTTACACCTTCCTTATTTCTTGCATTAATATCTGCACCATTGTTGATAAGAATAGACATTACATCAGCATCCTGGTTCATCATTGCAGCAATATGAAGAACTGTATCACCATACATATCCTTCTGGCTTAAATCTGCTCTATGACTTACCAAAAGTGAATACATTTCTCGCAATTTATCAAAAGGCATTGCAAGAAGAATTGGAGTCTTTCCAAGATTATCACGTGCGTTTGGATTTGCACCAGCTTCCAAAAGTGAAGCAGCAATATCTACATTTCCATAGCGAACTGCTTCATGCAAAGGAGTTGCTCCTGAAGAATCCTGAACAGAAGTTTCTGCATCATGTTTTAAAAGATAACGGGCAATAGCTGAGTGTCCCATAATTGCAGCAAGATGGAGTGGAGTCTGTCCATCATCAAAACGGGCATTAACATTACGAGCCGAAATTGCATCCTGGAAGTAAGAAAAAACAGTTTCTACTTCTTCTGCACCGGCCATAATCAAAGTAGCAGCAATTTCTACAGAAATTGAATCATCAATACTACTAAAAGCCAAATCAAGAGGGGTCTTTCCATCATCATCCTTTACAGAAATAGGAATTCCTTTTTCAATACACTTTTGAACACCACGTAAGTTTTTTGTTCTTACAAAATAATGAACAATTGTCTGGCCGCCAATATCACGAACTTCTCCAGCTTTTGTTGTAATAAGGATATCGTAGTAAGTTTCATCCATTGAAAGAGCCAGATCAAGGGCAGAATTTCCAACCCCATCACGGTCAAAAAGGGTATTTGCATTTACTGCAACAATAGCAGCTGCTGCGTCATAAGAACTTTCCCAAATTGCAACATGAAGAGGAGTATCACCATCATGATTTTTTAACTGAGGATCTGCACCTTTTACAAGGAAGTAAGTAACAAGATCTGCATCATTTTTTTGAGCAGCTAAATGCAAAACTGTATTTCCATCTGAATCAACACCGTTAATATCATTTGGCATAACAAATTCATTTTTTGCTTCATTTATTCGATTTGTTTTGATTAATTCATGAGGCGACAATTTTTTTGTCGATGGAGTAGTCGGTTTAGTAGATGCACAACCCAAAAGAAGGCAAGCAAATGAAATAGTAATAAAAAACGATCTTTTCTTCATATTTTCCCCTACTGACATAATAAACCAGTTCTATACAGTATTTATCGGGAAAATAAAATTATATTTTAGAGATTTTTTGACATTTCAAGCATTTTTCTAAAAGCTGAATCACTCTTTTGTAATTCGCGAGAACCTCGTGTAATTTTGCAAAGTGACATAGAAAAGGCCTTTGCAATTTCTCTTTGAGTTGTTCCCTTATCTATTTCTTTAACCAGTAACCAGCGACTGGCCATATCTTTTAACTCAGGTTTTGTAAAGAGACATTCAAAAAAGCTGTAAACAAAGTCTTCATCATTGGATGCAAGAATTAATTTGCAAAGCTCGCGAATGGTTTTTTCAACCATTTCTTCAGGAATACCTTTTTCTTCTTTTTCTGCGTTTTCTTTAATGCTCTTATTCATAGAAACAAGTATAATCCAATTTTATAATTTTTACAAATTTATCAGGGAAAGGTAATAAATACATTTTTCCCCATAAATCTTAAAGACTTCCGTTGCAGCGTTTCAAAAATTGCGGGCTGAACGTTAAAGGAATCCGACTCGCCTTTCGGCTCGCGACGTTCAGATGCAATTTTTGCCTCGCTTCCACTCGCGTCTTTAAGATTTATAAAACAAACCTCTAGAAATACCTTTCCCTGATAAAATCTATTTCTGTAAAAGGGATTCTACTTTTTTAGTTGCTTCATTTAGCTCAGGCATTTCAATGCTTTCAACATCACCGGCATCTACCGCACGGCTGGTTCCTTCTTCCATTGGAAGACGGGCAAGTACTGGAAGATTAAATGATTTAGCAATTGCATCAATATTTGATTTACCAAATACAGTAATTTCTTTGCCGCAGTCAGGACATTTTACATAGCTCATGTTTTCTACAATTCCAAGAATAGGAATCTTCATCATGTTAGCCATATTTACAGCCTTTTCTACAATTACACGTACCAGCTGCTGTGGAGAAGAAACTACAATAATTCCATCTACAGGTAAAGACTGGAAAACTGTAAGAGGAACATCTCCAGTTCCAGGTGGCATATCAACGAACATAAAATCAACATTATCCCAGATTACATCTGTCCAGAACTGTTTTACAGCTCCACCAATAACTGGGCCACGCCAAATAACAGGATCATTTTCGTTTTGGAGAAGGAAGTTCATAGACATCAACTGAATACCAGAATCTGTTACAACAGGTTTTAAAGCATCTTCACCTTCTACAGTTTCTGCACGAAGTTTTTCTACTCCAAAACTCTCAGGAATAGAAGGACCTGTAATATCTGCATCCAAAATGGCAGTTCTAAAACCATCCTTATTTACTTTACTTGCCAAAAGACTTGTAACCAGGGATTTTCCAACACCACCCTTTCCACTTACAATTCCAATGACTTTTTTGACACTACTACCTTTTCTTAGGTAAGCTCTAAAATCTCTTTCTGAACATGACTGGCTGCATGAACCGCAGTCGTGTGAACATCCTGCCATTAAGAAAACCTCCTGAAAAGCCGTCTAAAACGGTCTAAATAATTTAATATAAAATGCTCAATTTAAATATAAGAAATAATAATTCTAAATTCAAGGAAATAAAATACGTCGAGTCAAGGCACGCTCACGCTTAAAGCCTTGACTTCGCCGTTTTGAGGGTTTTGTAATACCCCCTCAATCAGAAGCTTAATTCTTTAATGTAACATTACCAATCTGTAAAAAATACAAAAGAATGATATAGGAAAAAAATAAAAGCTATGTAAATTTATACAGATAATTTGTATAATTATTCAAAAATAAAAAAGGTGGTAGCTAATATGACAGCACAGATAATTGCCAAGATTTTAGCCTTTATTTTGTATCTTGGTTTTATGATTTACATTGGTCTAAGAAATGCCAGCAAAAACTCAACCTCTGCAGACTTTTTCTTAGGAGGACGCAAAACCGGTCCTTGGGTAACAGCTCTTTCAGCAGAAGCATCCGATTCTTCTGCCTGGCTTTTAATGGGTCTTCCAGGACTTTGTTATCTTGGAGGAGTAAAAGAAACTTTCTGGACAGCTTTAGGATTGATTATTGGAACTTACTTAAGCTGGCTCTTTGTCGCTAAACCTTTACGCAAATGTTCAATAGCATTTGGTGACTCAATTACAATTCCAGAATTCCTTTCAAACCGTTTCAAGGATAAATCGCACATTCTTTCTATTATATCTGTTACTTTCATCGTTTTATTCTTTACTATTTATACAGCTTCTGGTTTTGTTGCCTGTGCTAAACTTTTTAATTCCGTATTTGGACTTCCTTACCATGCAGGCCTTGCAATTGGCTTAATCGTAATTCTTTGTTACACAATTACAGGTGGATATACTGCAGTTTGTTCTACAGACTTTGTTCAGGGAACTTTAATCTTCATCGCTTTTATTGTTTCTTCTGTTGTAGCAATCGTTTCTTTAGGCGGCATTCCAAATGCAATCGAATCTGTAAAGAACTTCCAGGCAGATGCAATTGTAGGAAAATTCGGTGATACAATGAAAAATGCCTTCTTAGCTAACAAAAATTACAAACCTATGAGCATCATTTCTGCTCTTGCATGGGGACTTGGCTATTTTGGTATGCCTCACATCATCGTACGCTTTATGGGTATCCGTTCCAACTCAGAAGTAAAAAAGGCTCGCCGCATTGGTATTAGCTGGATGATAATTTCATACATTGGAACTTTTATTATTGGTACTTTAGGAACTGCATATCTTTTCAAGCACGGAACAATTCTTGGAACAAGTGCTGATACAGTAATCCAGGGAATCACAAATTATGGTGATGCAGAAACAGTTTTCTCTGCGACAATGCAAAATATGTACCCAGCATTCTTTGCAGGACTTTTCTTATGTGCAATTCTTGCCGCATCAATGTCTACAGCAGACTCTCAGCTTTTGGCAGCATCTTCTGCCGTTAGTCAGGATATTTACAAAGGTTTGATTAAGAAAAATGCCGAAGAAAAAGATGTTTTGACAATTAGCCGTCTTGTTGTATTCCTTATTGCTTTAGTTGCCCTCTTCCTTTCTTTGGATCCAAACTCTTCAATCTTTAGTCTTGTTTCATTTGCATGGTCTGGATTTGGTGGAACATTTGGTCCATTAGTTTTACTTGCTCTTTACTGGAAGCGTACAACTGCTCCTGGTGCAATTGCAGGTTTAATTTCTGGTGGAATTGTTGATGTAGTATGGCACTATCTCCACGGTGGAATTTTTGACCTTTACGAAATTGTACCAGCCTTCATAGTTTGTCTTTTTGTAACAATTGTAGTTTCATTACTTACAAAACAGAATGATGAAGTTGCTGCTAAGTTTGATGAATACAAAAAAATGGAAGACTAATTCAAAGTCTTATTCAAGGTGATTTATGAAATTTTCTTTTAAGCAATTTATTGTACCTAATTTTGGAAAAAGACTAGCCTTTATGCTTCCAGCAGTTTGTTTAATGGGCTTCTTTGTTTCTCTTTTAATTGAAATTGGCTGGGGAACAGATCCTGCATCTTTTATGAATCTTAATATTGCAAGAACAATAGGTTTAGGACTTGGCACTACAGAAGTAATTGTTTACGGAATCATGTTGATTTTAACTTTTATTTTTGGCCCACAAATGATTGGTTTTGGAACAATTGCAAATATGGTTTTTATTGGCTATATTGCAGATTTTTTCAAATGGGTTTGGGAAAAGAACGGTTTTCATGAATACATTACAAATGCCCAGATGCTTCCAAAAACAGGAATCTTCATTGTAATTCTTTTTGGATTCATCCTGGTCGCAGCAGTCTACATGAATGCTCAAATGGGAGTTGCCCCTTATGATGCACTTCCTTCAATCATTACAGATGGACTTAAAAAATTTCCATATTTTGCAGTCCGTATTGTTTATGATTTCTTAGCAGTTGTTATTGGTATTCTTGCAGCCCAGTTCAATCCAGATGGTATTCAAGGTTCTATCATCGGGTCTATAGTAATGTCTATTTTCCTGGGGCCTGTAGTACAACTTATAAGTAAACCGCTTAAAAAGATTCTTTAATAAAGAATTAATACGTCGAGTCAAGGCACGCTCACGCTTAAAGCCTTGACTTCGCCGTTTTGAGAGTTTTGTAATAACCCCTCAATCCAAAAAAAACTCCCGCAAGCAATTTCCAAGATGTACGATTTTAGGAAATGAACTGGAGAAAAAAGTGTAAAAAAAGAAGTGATGGTTTGTAAAAAGGATTGAGGGAGTTTGGGAAGAGGGTATAAGGCCCCCTTCGTTTTGTATTGATTATGCTTCTTTTAGGGCTTCCTGGAGTGTTTCTAGTGGGACGCCCATCTTTTCTGCGGCAATTTGAGGTGTGATGTTGAATGATTTTACAGCAGTTATTGCTGATTCTAGTTTAGCTTGAGCTTGCCCTTGTTGTATCCCCTGTTGAAGTCCTTGTTTTACACCTTGTTCAATACCTTCTAGTACACCTTCTTTTTTGGCCATTCTAATTAAATCTCTATCATGTAAATTCACGGCACTGTACTCCTGTCGAAAAGTATCTCTTTCTTTTAAGGTCTCTACAAGTGAGGAAAGGCGGTTTGCGAAGGTGTCCTGGCCCGGGTCGTTGGTGTTTATGAAGTGCAAAA
>OCTW011603436.1_pt1 | contig 28481 bp, 31 predicted proteins | sample 1539671 | NCBI WGS metagenome assembly OCTW01 (sample SAMN02144230, study PRJEB22623) | gut metagenome | biome: sheep rumen | host: Ovis aries | place: New Zealand | reverse complement strand
CCATCCCATCTGCCATTTGCGGTCGGCATCGCTCTCTTGCCGACGACTGATGCCGAGGCGCATGGTGCCCCAGTTGTTGCCCACTGATGCTACTCCGTAGCGGTTGTTGCTCATCCAGTAGGGGGCGAAGTCACCATGGCTGGCGGTGGCGGTAAGCTCGGTGCGCAGGTGCAGCGTGTCGGTGAGGCGCGAGAGCAGGTTGTCCTCAGCTTTGGCAGCCATGCACGTTAGAGCGACGATTAGGGTAGGGAGTAGTCGTCTTGTTATCATAGCTTTACATGTTGTCTTGAAATAGTAAATTTAATCTTCAATTGCATTTTTAATTTTCTCCACTATATACCTTACGTCGTCGTCGCTGACGTACGGGCCTGCGGGCAGGCAGAAGCCCACCTTGAAGAGCTCTTCCTCGATGCCGTGGGTGTACGCTACGCTTGCATCCGTTGTCTGGCAGAGCATCTCGTTTCCGTTCACTGTTATCTTCTCGCTCTTCACTTCGCCCTGGCGATAGACAGGCTGACAGTGCATCGGCTTCCATAGCGGACGGCACTCTATCTTGTGGTCCAGCATGAACACCCGCAGAGCCTCCACGTTGTCGTTCGGCTGACAGTCCGTCGTGGCACTGTCCACAGCATGTATCACGCCAGCAGCACCGCCCACGGCAGTCTTTATCACCTCCTTGTAGGCATTCTCCTGTCCTTTGATGCGCACCTCAGGGTCAATCGTGGCAGCGCAGAGCCAGAAGTTAGCGTCGTATACCGGAATGTTATCGTTATCGTTTTCGTTAGGCTGACAGTGCATATGAATACCCTTCACATCCTTCAGCAACTCTTCGTATAGAGCCTGTACATGTTTGTGATGGGCGATATGTGCGTCCAGCACTGTCATCTGTCCTCGTCCGATGCCCGCGCACACGTTGCTCATGCGGTAGTTGAAGCCGATGGCAGAGTGCTGGTAGTAGGGGTAAGCGTCGCGAGCCTGCGTGGCGTACCACATAATCTCGTTGGCAGCCTCCTTGCTGCGGCATATCAGCGCACCGCCGCCGGAGGTAGTGATCATCTTGTTGCCGTTGAACGACAGCACGCCGTACTTGCCGAAGGTGCCCAGCACCTGTCCTTTGTATTTGGAGCCCATGCCCTCGGCAGCATCCTCTATCACGGGAATGCCGTACTTGTCGGCGATAGCCATAATCTCGTCGATGCGGTACGGCATGCCGTACAGAGCCACGGGAATGATAGCTTTCGGGTACCTGCCCGTCTTCTCTTTGCGGTCTATGATAGCTGCCTCCAGCAGTGCAGGGTCCATGTTCCATGTGTCAGGCTCTGAGCCCACGAACACCGGCTTGGCTCCCAGGTAAGTGATAGGGTGCGACGACGCACAGAACGTGAAGCTCTGCACTATCACCTCATCGCCCGCCTTCACGCCGCATGCGATCAGCGAAAGATGCACCGCCGCCGTACCAGACGCCAGGCACACCACCGTACGCTCCCCTTCAGGGGGCTCGGGGGCTACGAACTGCTCTAAGTCCTTTTCAAACGCATTCACGTTCGGTCCCATAGGCACCACCCAGTTCGTGTCGAACGCCTCCTTGATATACTTCTGTTCCATCCCGTCCTCACTCATGTGAGCGAGGCACAGGTAAATCATTTTTCTTTCAGACATAATATGTTTGTTTGTTTAGTTATGTGTCAATTTAAAAAAATATTTCTGTGTAATCAATAATTATCTGCGCTATCTGCGGGTCGCGGAGCGAAACCTAAACTAATTCCTACTCGCTATCAACTTCAGATTCATTTTTACTAATTTGGGAATCATTAATCCTATTTCTTTTGGAGCAAGGCTATAATACTTGAAGACATTGCGGAATGTCAGGCGCATGGTTTCAAGCTTGTAGCTCCACTTACCTTTCTTGCCCTTCCTGCCATACTTGCCGAAGTTGCCGACACGCATGATGTCTTTCAGAATCTCATGGCTAGTGTCTATATCCTTTACAGAAATGCCAAAGGGGAAATACTCCAATCCCAGTTTATCTAATAGGATGTATCCAAAAGTACAGTAGGCTTTCTCCATGCCAAGTTCGTGTAGTATCTTCTGTAACTTGTTTTTGTCTATCTCATCTTTCCACATATGCAGCACCATCGCCCAGTCGCAGAGTTGGCGCAGTCCTACACCCTCGCGGATGAAATGGAAGAAAAGGTGAATGAAAACATACACTGCGTATGTTGTTGGCTCTAATGCCTTAACTTGGACTCCATCAACCTCGATAATGTTGGGAGGAGTCTCCATCAATTTTTTCCAATATTGTTGATTTTTCTTACTACCAAATCCGACGAGAGCCTTATGAATCTCGTAAAGCGCGCCATTATGGGTGAAAGAAACTTCCTTGCCAATAATTTTTTCCGGTAATGTTATGTGCCACTCTTTACTCAGTGTTTCTGCCGTTCCCTTATAGTCTTTCACATAGAAATCTATATCGCCAGGCATTCGGGTATATGGTTCTCTATATAGCGCAGCAACAGTTTGTCCTTTTACTATGATGTAATCCTTGTCGTTTGAGTTCATCAAACTGACGAACTCGGCTATTTCTTTGTTTAGTTTTATGTTTGCAGCCTTAATCTGCTGACTAAGTGCAATTAATTGAATGGGAGCTGTTTTGCCGATATTGATATTGTTTTTAATAATAGTATAGGCAATCAGTCCTGTGACGGCCTGCTCATCTGCCATCCTTAAGATGCTGCCTATTTCCTTTTGAGACAGGCACTGTGGTATGTCTTTGTCACGGTCCCATAATGCACTTCTGAGTAATGAAAAGAAAATATCTTCCATCATATTGTTTCCCCTCCGTATTTAATTTGCTTGCCGAGTATGGTAGCAAATATCATCTTAATGTCCATCCAGAAAGAGTAATGCCTGTAATAATAGCAGTTTAGCCTTACCTTGTCAGGATAGATTACGTTATCGTTATACCACACCGCAACCTCCTGGTTCGACATTTTATCAAGGTCAAGGTCAGCGTTAAGTTTTGAGACGAGTTCCCTCGCATTAGCGAGATATTCGTCTTCGAGCCGATATTTCAGCGTGGCAGGGCCAGTAATGCCAGGTCTTAGTTTCAGGACTTCTCTATCATCTCCGACCAGTTTGTCAGCATAGCCTGGCACATCTGGACGAGGTCCGACAAAACTCATATTGCCAATAAGCACGTCCCATAGTTCGGGCAACTCGTCCAACTTATAGTGCCTCAGTTTTGCGCCAAAGGGAGTAATGCGGCTGTCACCAGCAACGGATACAGAACTTCCATTATGCTTGACGGTCATTGACCGGAACTTATGGCACTTGAAAAGCCTACCTCCCTTGCCGACTCTTTTCTGCACAAAGAAAGCAGGGCCAGGCATCTTCACCTTAATCAGGATAGCAACAACAATGAGTACCGGCCATAAGAACAGCAGACCAATAAATGATACTATTCGGTCGAACAAAAATTTCAGAACCATAATAATAGATCTAATTTCTTGCAAACTTTCGGAATACCCACCCACGAAGTTTGTTAGGCATTAGCACCTGTAAAAACAGCCTTAGCAATACGTTGTAGCAATACTTTGGGAAAGAAACAATATTTTTCTTCCACATGTATTTTTGCAATTTTGCTTCACTCCTAAAATACCGAAGTCCTCCTCGTCTTTGATACATCTCCTCACCGACTCGTACATTAACAAGGCAGTCTGGCAGATTGGCGAATTTCATGCCCCGTTCAGTCATCCTTACCCAGAGATAGTAGTCCTCTTCACAGTACCAATCAATGTATCCACCAGCTTTCTGAACCGCTTCTTTCTTTAGCATTACTGTGACTAGATTCATTGGGCAGCGACTCTTCAGATATGCTTTTATTTCATCATCCGTTTGAGGCACGATTCTTGTTCCCACCACATTCGATGGCTCACCAATAAACTCGTCAATTTGTCCTCCAAGTGCATCTACCTCGGGGTACGCCTCGATATATGCCATCTGCTTCTCAAACCTATCTGGCACAGCGATATCATCACTATCCATGATAGCGATATACTCATATTGAGCAGCATCAAGCCCTGTCTGGCGAGCAATCGCATGACCTGAGTTCTTTTCTAATCTGATGACTCTGAAGTAATCGCATGACTTTTCAAAATCAGAGATTATCTTATTTATATCACCACCCACAGGCCCATCCGCCACTAGAACAATCTCGTTAGGCTTTCTTGTTTGAGCGAGCAGGCTATCTATTGATTGCTTGAAAAACGTTGCATTGTCACCATGATAGACCGACATGCATACCGAAAACTTTGTTCTCATCAAAACATAAATTTCTCGTCAGACTTATCTGGATACTTATACTCTTCACCAAGCGCCCATTTGCTTGCATGTTGTTCATAACGAATTCTTTCAAGCGACGGAACCTTCATGTAGTCTCCGAATCTTTCTTTTAAGAACTCCTCTAACCCTATAGCTACATTTAACTGTATTGTCTCAAATGGAACACGTTTCGTTGACGCGAAGTGCTCATATTTATAAGTGCCTTTCTTCAATTTAGCCTTACCAAGATAGTTACAATAGAAATTTGTTTTTTTGTTACGGAAAGCATAAACTTGATTTAGCCCGAAATTCAATAAGAATCGTTTTGGCAAAATTTTCATCATTTTAAGCAAATAATATGTAGCTGCCCCATGTCGACGATACTCTTTATTTGCTAAACCTTTTACAATTACATATTTCGCCCACATATACTGCCAATAACGCAACAATTTATTGTTAGGACAAGTATGGAGAATAAATATATCGATATATATACCCTGATGAACATTCCAATTTTTTATAATATCCTCTTCAAAATAAGAATTGTTAAGACGAACTTTAGCTGTAATTACCTTCCCCTTAGAAGCGCCCAACTCCTGAAGATAATACTTTTGTTTGTCGCCATATTGATTGAAACGATCCCTAAACTTTTCATAAGCATCTGGAGTCATAAAAACATCCAAATCGTCATCCCAGGGGATAAATCCTCCATGTCGCTTCGCACCTAAAGCAGAACCTCCCATTAAGCAGTATGTGATGTCATTTTTTTGGCAAAACTTGTCAATGTCATTCGCAATATTGAGGATGACATTCTGCAGTTTTTTTATACCCCAGTCATCAGGTGTTTCGGGGCGCATTAATTCAAGCATGTTTTATCTTTTTTAAAATGTTCAACATTACTTTTCTCAAACTAAAAGGGATGGAATAGTAGACATCCTTCTTCCACTTTCCTTTGATGGTCAAGTGCTTTTGTACTACTTCATTAAAAGGGAGTGAATTGTAATCTGCAAATAAAGCAGCCCTTTGGGGAGACATCCGGGTTGGCCCAATCAAGCTTCTATTACCTTGAATGGCATCCTCTTTAGCGACTTCAATCCAATCTACTTCAGGTTTTATGGTGTCAAAGAGTTCTCTGCCTTTGTCTGTATTTAGAATAATTAACGAAGGATGATCGGTTCTATCCCACTTGTTCGTTACGGATTCAATGCCCCAAAAGTCAGCCAGCGTAATATCACTAATCCTCTCTGTCCGGGCCCATTGACATGAATAACAGGAAGGGCGCAGGGTGATGTACTTTTGGAAACCACAGTAGAAAGGCTCCTCATAATAGCGACCAGTTTTTTTATAAGTCTTATCGCCTTTCTTGATGTTTAACAAAAAATTTTGAGGAGAACCATATCGCTTCGTCTTATGTCGGAAGGAGTATCCAATCACCTTGCAATCATGGAGATATTCGTAGTGTGCAATGCATTTGTCAAATAAATCCTGACTTGGAACTCCATGACAAGCGAAGTCCACAACCACCATGTTTTCAGCCAATTTCCCCACAAATCCCAATAGAGCACTGCATTGGCAAGGAGTACCCACAAACATCACCTTCTTGCCTGATTTCAGTTTTGATTTTATAGCCGCATAAATAGAACTGCAATCACTTTGCAAGTATTTGGACTTCTTAAGCTTCTCAATTCCTGCTTTGTCGGAGGCAAACTGGTGTTTTAATTGCAAATGGTCATCAAAAGCCGCTCCAGTTATTTCATACCCTTCCGACAAAAGTCTGTCTGCTATCAAGCCAAAGAGACCGCCAGAAGATCCCGAATCGCGTCTTACTCGATTCTTGTCCAGACAGCCGATGAATCGCTGGTCAAAACTCAGACCAAAAACAGCGTAGTTCAACTCAGGACATACAGAACGACACAATCCACAATCTATACAGTTCTCGTTAATAGAAGGATAGAAAAAGCCCTCCTCATCTGTGTGGTACGAAATGGCACTTCTCGGGCAGATGTCGCCACAGGCCTTGCAACCACAACACTTATCGTGCACAAGAACTGATATATTTTCAGCCATGGATCTTCTTGACAATTTCAGTTGAACTCACACCGTCGGTATGCGGTAGGAACACCATATCGCAACCCACTGCAGCAAGTTTCTTCTCTATTTCATCGTACATACTGGACCCTTTCCAGTCATCGCCATGAAATATCGCATCGAAATGATACTTCTCCCATGCAGCGAATTTATCCATATTCTCCTGAGGTACCACTTGGTCCACATAACGGATTGCTTCAACGATAGCCTTTCGGTGCTCAAATGGAATTACTGGTGTCTTGTGCTTATATTGTTGCACATTTTCATCGGTGCTTACACCGACTATTAAGTAGTCGCATTGTTCCTTTGCTCGTCTAAGTATGTTAAGATGCCCAATATGAAACATATCGTAAACTCCTGTCGTGTAACCTACTTTGTATTTTCTCATAATGCAAGAAATTAAGTATTCATATTTATGTGAGTATTAGAGTGTTTTGCGTCTTGTGGCTTTTTGCAAAAAGCATTTTGCCAACTTTCAAAAGATATAATACCACCATGCCCTGGAAAAATCATTGTATCCAAACTATAACGATTTTCCAAACTTCTGATAGCCTCTTTCCATTTTTCTTCATTGCTGTCTCTACTATTAAAATAAGGTTTAAATGGCATAATTGTATCTCCTGTAAATAGCATATTGTTAATATCTATACACATTGAGCCATAGCTATGCCCAGGTGTCATCACAAATTTGATTTGACACGCATTCCAATCCAAACCACCATCTTCTTTGATAAGAATATCAGCAGGGGCTATCTCATAACGGTATTCAGGATCATCATAATAGAAAAGAAAATATGCCCTATTTGTTTTCTTTACATTATTATTGCAACATTCAGAACATACAAGTTTTACATCTGGGAAATGTCCTCGTAATGAATTTACGCCCCAATTATGATCTGTATGCTCATGTGTTAGTATGATATAGTCGAGATATAATTTTTTTTCCTCTATGAAATGTATTTCTCTCAATGACTTTTCGCTGCCAGGGTCTATAACGAGACATCGTTTTGTTTCTTCGTCGTAAACCATATAGCAATTTGAGTTCATCAGTTCGTTGATGAATCTTTCAACTTTCAGCATTTTTCAGAAGAATAATACCATGCCACCCCAAGTGTAACCCAATCCTTGTGCCACAGAAAGCACCTTCATACCAGGTTTCAGGCTTCCATCCTCCATGGCAAGGCAAAGCCCTATAGGAATAGTGGATGATACTGTATTTCCAACGTTTTCAATATTACAATAGTACCTATCTTTTGGAATCTTGAGTTTCCGACGCTCAAGATTCGCCAGGAAGATGTTGGCTTGGTGATATACATGTAGATCTATATCGTCCATTGTCATGTTATTCTTTTCTAGCACGTCTGCAACTAATTGGGGGATACTATCCAAAGAATAGTTTAATATTGCAGGACCATCCATATACAGATTGTCTGAGGATCGTGGATTGCCAAAATCATCAAACTTCAAGTCACCAGCCTCTTTTGGATGACGTGCTCCACCGGTTTTCACTATTAGATTCTCTGCACCAGTACCATCTGTACCTATCACGAACTCACCAATCTCAGCTATGCCATCTGTACTTACAAGAGTCGCGGCAGCTCCATCACCAAAAATAGTGCGATTGCTCTTGTCGCGTTCATGCATGTATTTTGAGTAAGTCTCACCTGTTAGTAACAATACGTTCTTAGCTTGTTCTGCAAGAATAACTGCTTTTGCAAGAGACAATCCTGCTACAAAACCATTACAGCCCAGATTAACATCGATCGCAGTAATGCGTTTTGATAATCCAAGCCGAGTCTGAATCAGACAAGCGGTTGTCGGTAAGTGATAATCGGGACTCTGAGTAACAAAGATAAGATAGTCGATCGTGCCACGATCAATTTCATTAGTGACAAAAAGTTTTTCGGCAGCACCTATTGCAAGGTCGCTGGCCGTCTCGCCTTCAACTGTCACATGACGTTGCTTGATGCCTATCTTGTTGTTGATTTTCTCAATAGTCCACTCTGGGAACTCTCTGGCAATTTGTTCGTTATCAAGAATCTTTTCAGGCAAATTGTATGCAATTCCTTTTATATATGCTTTCATTTAGTATTCTTTCATTTCCAACATTTGACAGCCTGCGAGATTGAATATGGCAGAGCCAAACACAAAACCTGCGCCAATGGCATTTGCCAAAATAACGTCGTTTGGATTAATCTTATCTTTATTCTCAACCAAAGTCAAAGGAATGGAAATGCCGGCAGTATTACCGTATTTCTCAATAGAAGTAAGAATCTTGCTCATATCGGCTTTCAACTTTTTGGCGATGAAAGAAGCCATGAACTTATTGGACTGGTGAAAAGCATACTTATCAATATCATCAATACTTAATCCTGCATATTCCAATAGACGCTTTACATCTTTGGGTAATTGAGTTATAGCATATGAGAATACGTCCATGCCTTGCATGATTAATTGTTCTTTACTTCGTATGCTTCCATCCTCAAATTCCTCTGGTTGCATGGTTTGTGCAGAGCTGGGCATTCTTGCGCCACCTGCAGGGATATAAACTAATTCTCGATTGCCGCCGTCGGTATTCATTGAGAAGAAGGTGTTGCCATATACCTCGCCCTTTGATATGACGGCCGCAATGCCGCCATCACCTATCAACATGCCTGTAGATTTGTCAGTCGGAGACACAACCTTTGTCAAGGTGTCGCCAGCTAAAATCATGACATTCTTGATGTCTGGCAATTGAAGCATAGTATCTGCCAAGAATAAACTGTAAAGGAAACCTTGGCAAGCCGTGTTCAAATCGTATGTGATGATAGACTTATTTAAACCTAACCTATGCTGAAGAATAGCAGAAGTGCTTGGCGTTTTGTAGTCTGGTGTCTGACTTGCAAATATCAACACGTCAATATCTTCACGATTGATATCTGTTTCATCAAAAATTTGACATGCTGAGGTATAGCAGAGATCAGATGTGCATGTTTCTGTATCAGCAAATCTACGATACTCAACGCCCGTGGTTTCAATAAACTTCTCTATGGCATCCAGAGGGAATTCTTTTAACTCCCTTGTCTTTACAACTTTTTTAGGCACAGTGGCGCTCAGCACTCTGATGCCTACGTTTTGGAATTTAAAATAACTCATTACTATTATACAACGGTATAACCACCATCAATTACTAAATTAATACCTGTAACCCAACTGCTAGCATCTGAGAGCAGATAGATTGCTCCATTTGCAATATCCTCAGGTGTTCCCACGCGTTTTAATGGATAGCGTCCATACATGGTTTCCTTTAATTGATCCTCTGAAAACATCTCGTTAGAGAGTGTTAAGATTTCTGTAGGAACAAGACCAGGGCAGATGGTGTTGACGCGAGTACCTTGTGCAGCCAACTCAAAAGCTGCCGTCTTAGTGTAGCCAGCCAATGCTGCTTTTGTTGCAGCGTAAGGTCCTTCGCCAGTATTGGCCATGCAAACACCAGATATTGATGCTATCAGTACTATGGATGACTTCTTCTGCAATTTCTTTTTGCGTAGCAACTGAGAAGTTAGAAGAATCGGACCAAATGCATTAACATTCATGATTTCTTCCAAAGTTTGTCTGTCGATTCGCTTTACCGGACAAATCTTAGGAATACCTGCACTATTGACAAAACCATTCAGTTCAGGTACTTCATCAGCCAAACGCTCAATGTCTGCCTGAATGGATAGGTCTGCTGCAATTTGAATATGCCCCTCACCTTCTAATTGGTCAAATGTGTTTTGAAGTCGTTCTTTATTACGACCATTAATCACTACTTTAGCTCCCATTTTGGAGCACTCGACGGCGATGCCTCGTCCTATTCCGGACGAGGCTCCCGTTACGAGTACGGTTTTTCCTTCTAATGAAAAAGGATTGTACATGATTTTACTTGCTATTTGCCAAGTTAAACAAATCTTCGATGGTCTTGCTGGCGCGGATGTCTGCACCAGTTACAGTCTTGTCCATCTGCTCATCAATCATAGCGATGATTGACAAGGCAGTCAGTGAACTCCACTCTTCAAGAGACTTAAACTCGGTGTCAGCCTTAAACTGATCCTCTGGAGTTTCATCAAACTCAGCAGCAAATGCGCTTACAAATTCATCTAGTGTCATAATTTTAAATGTTTTAAAGCGTTAATAATAAAAACTATTCCTTTATGATTGAAAAGTCTTGAACCTTGCCTTCATAAGTCGGGCAATGGAGGATAGATGTAACTAACGATTCGGGCGTCATACGTCTTACTATTTTTTGGAGTGTATCGTCAGTACCACATTCATAGAATTCGGTTACGCCATTCTTTACCATATTCAATGTTATGTTCGTCCATTGAACAGGATATGTCATCAACTTTATCTGATTATCCAAAATTTCTTTTGGATCAGTATGGGGTAGTCCATCGGCATCTTGATAAATAGGAATATGTGGAGTCTTGAAGTTGAGTTTCTTTAATTCTTCAGCAAGAATGGCCCCTTCTTCAGCAGAATTGGGTGAATGTCCAACGCCTTTTTGAGGTAAGACAAGGGCGCGTTTAGCTCCCATGCCTTTCAAGACTTTGCATGCTTTCTTTACGGAGCCTCTGGCTCCGGTGATTACTAATTGGCCAGGGCCATTATAGTTGGCAATATAAAGGCTTTCACCATCCTCATCACCGACTTGTTTCAATACATCAAGCACCTGTTGCTCAGGCACACCAATAATGGCGCCCATAGCGCTGGGATGTTTCTGAAAAGCTTCATAAAAAACTTCTCCACGTTTTTTTATAAATGGTACAGCCTCTTCGAAAGACAAGACACCTGCTACTACCAATGCAGCATATTCTCCTAAAGAGTGACCTGCAGTGCAGTCTGGTTTGAAATCATCTTGACTTAGTGCTGCTGCAATTTCATAGAGGAAGATACCCATCTGTGTATTGCGCGTGTCCATAAGAACATCCTCTGTGGCTTCAAACAAAAAGTCAGAGAATCGTTCACCTAAGATATCGTTTGCCTGCTCAAAAATTGCTTTTGCTCTCGGAAAGTTCTCATAAAGATCCTTTCCCATGTGCTCCTTCTGGCAACCTTGGCCAGGAAATAAAAATGCTTTACTCATTATTTCTTTTTTTATTTATTAATATATATTTTCTAATCAAACATTGTGTCAGCCATTGCAGGTCTTAATCTCCAGTTTTTAATGTTTTCATACCCAGGGTATAATTTCCTAAAGCGTTTTGCAACATTAATAAAAAAATTAGATTCGCCAAGTCTCTTCTTTAGAAAAGGCCATTTCTTAGTGTCCTCTTTGCGTTCGGTGAACAATTGTATAACATCTACATAAGGAGCGAAATGATGAAGCGCTATAGATAATACATCTTCATTTTTTAATCTACAGTTTCTTAATACTCCCCACTCGACAATCGTGCCCAGATTCAAATCGTAATATTGCCCTCTGATTTCCTTGGTGTAACGAACCTTAATCATCCAAAATGCTACAGGTTTGTTTTTGTTATATATGAGAAATAACTTTTGGTAATTGTTGGGATGACTTTGTGGTGCGTTCAACACCCAATTAAACCATGTTGCATTATGTTCTTCTTGATAGATGTGTTTGTCACTATCAATGATATCTTCAACTGTTTTATATTTGTTTCTGTCAGCAACTTCAACAATGCAATAATTTCTATAAATAATTTTATTCTTAAAGAAATGGAAACCATGAATTATTGATAGTAAAGAATTGCAAATAGGAGATAAAAACTTTGAATAATTGGTGCCAAATTTGGAATCTATCAGAGGTCGAGCATTTCTTAAATACAAATATCTTTGAAGTGGAAAATATATACTTTTTAGATATTTCACGTATACGGGACGCGCATCACGAGAAAGGCCTGCTCCATATGTTATCCCAGATTCTGAGAGTTGAACGACCTCTTCAGGAATGGTTAGCCCAAGCATATATTTCCTATACTCCTTCTTAACATAGAATGTCGAACCAGTATAGGCTTTTATCACTTTTTTATTAAACAAAATGTTGGCAGGATACGGATAAGCTCGTCCTCCGTCATTTTCTTTAACAATACCCCTTATCATTGCCACATGATTCTCACTGTCCAAATATGGATTGTTCCTTAATATGTATTTTATTCTATCTGGAACAGTGGTGTCATTGAGGACTTCTTTTAGATTAATTTTTTCTATTTTAACATCTTCTTCCATATAATTTCCATATAATAATATATTCATATAAAACTAAAACTACAAAGTTCAGCTACACTTCTTGCTTTTTCAATAATTTCAGTAAGGTCTGGGTGATTTCCTTGGTTCTTCAATTTGCCCTTTTGGTCATAAGTGGGATGAACCATAATCTCAACGGAACTTCCAAGGTTATTTATTCTATCAATACTAGAAATAAACCCAGAACCAGATGCAAAATACTGGGTCGAACTAAATTCTCTGCGTATTAAGGCGTTTATTGCTGATTTATAATAGGTTTTGTATTTTGATGAGGGAAGGTTTAGACTTATACGTGTAGTCTTGAAATTATGCTTTTTGAATACAGGTGCAATAGCTTTCCATACGAGAGGGAAAGTATGGGAATGACCGTGGGAGTCGAAATGCATTTCAGGAAAACCGGCTTCAATGTATCTTCTAACTTGCCTTTCTGCTTCTTCTTGTAAGGTTTTTCTGATGTTTCTATTAAAAGGCGTGGGAATTTTATCAAATAATGTTGATTGATGAAAGAAACGATAAGATGACATCTCTCCATTTTGATAAAATAAGGGCACTTTCTTTATACCGTCAAACAAAGGTTGCCCAGTGAATATATTGAAATGAAGTCCAACTCTATCATAAAAACCATATTCTTTACTTAATTTCACTGCCTCTTCAAATCCTGGCATGTTAGCCATAATTGTTGTGTTGGTAATATAACCTTTTTCAAAGGCTTCAACGATAGCCATATTTATGTCATGGTTTAACCCAAAATCATCGGCATTAATTATAATGTGCATTTTTGACGTCATAGTTTTTTAATGGTCTTTTATTGCAGAATGAATGGAAGCTGCCACTCTTGTTATATAAATAATAAAGCTGTATCTAAAGGGATGTGATATAAATATACATGTATATTCAAAGATAAGTTTTAATGAATTTCTTAACCTCTTAAAAAATGATCTTTTGGTCATAAATAAACTATTCTCTCGGTAGCATCGATAATATATAGCATCCTCACTGGCGAAATCACATTGTTTTATTCTATCTGAAATCATGAACATAAAGAGACTATCCTCTCCATTGGTAAAGTTTGTGTTAAAACGCCTCTTTCCGATAGTCTCCTTATTAAAAATTTTCATGCATGGGCCAGACATGTACTTTCTATTATTATAGAGCCCACGCTTGTTGTGTTGCTTGTTATAAACATAAGCCTGCCCCATTGCATACGGTTGTTCTTTATTATTAATAACAGCAACAGCATTCGAAATTCCCATTATATCCTGGCCACCTACCTTAAGGAGGGCCTCAAGAAAACGAGGAGAAACATAATCATCATCATCTATAAATGTAATACTGTAGCCCTTAGCTTTTTCGAGTCCAATGTTTCGAGCATTTGATACACCTCCATAATCTGTCTGAATAAAATTGATATTTAACTGATAGTTTTTTGTCATATATTCAATAATCCTAGAATAATACGGTTCCTTACAGCCATTCAATACAAGAATAATTTCAAAAGTATTGTAATCTATTGTCTGACAGGCTAAAGAGTCTAAACATCGCCATAGATAGTCTTGAGGTTTGTATGTGGGTATAATAACCGATATGTCCATGATATGAAAATTAACAAGTCTTTAATAATACTTCTTGGAATTTTAGAGCATTTTTTTCATAATTATGATTCTCTGACGCCACCAATAATTCTCTAGCAATAACATCTAATCTTTCTTGAGAATTATTAATGACATTTCTAAGCACATCCTCTAACTCTTTTTTGTTTTCAGCCAGCCACCCCGCTCCTGTATCGCATATATATTGATAACAAGCAAGATCTCTTGGCGCATATAGGATGAAACATCTGCCAGAAGATATCGAATCTGCTATTTTTGTTGAAAACGCATATTGCAATTGTCTTTCCCGATATCCTTTTTCTGTTTCGACATGAAATAGAATGTCATTTTTTGATATTATCTCCTTGACTTTATCATAACATACGTGCCCATGGTATCGTACGCCTGGCGCATTTTCTAATTGCTTTTTTATCTCATCATTAGCACTACCGTATACATCTATGTAGTAATTCGTGTTTATATGCTGCAAGACTATTCCTACCTCTATCAAAGCAGTGTGCCTACCCAGACCAAGATTTCCCAGATATGCTATGTGTGGATTCTCGTCTTTAAACAATGGCCAATGTGATGGTTTCATGTTGCTGCTCGTATAAATTAAAGAGGAGGGAACATTCCCAAATTCTTTATTATAGTCACTTTGCAATTTTTGATTAGCATATATGCAGAATGATGTGATATTCATCATTGTCTTTACCTTTGAGCGATAGCTTTTTTTATATAAAGGAAAAATCAACCAGTCTATCTTTGTTTTGTGGTACCAATTACGTGGAAAAAAATAATAGCCTTCTGTATTAAACACAATAAGTGGGATTTTTTTTTCTTTACTCAACGTGGTAGCGATGTTAATCATAAAACCACTATCACCGAACTGTAATATAATAAGATTTGGATTAAAGTCATCAACCCATTTTGTGAGATTTTTACTTTTCCATCTCTTGCCTGACCATACCATTTCCCTAAGTATCACTCTAGGTAAAGTCTTCTTAATTATTCTTTTTTTTCTTGTGTCAATTGGGCTTGGTCTTTTCTCTTCTTTTGGCGGAACTAAATTACGCCCTTTACATTTTCTACAAGAAAGAAAAGATTTTAGCATCTCTTTATCCTCAATGCAGTAATATTTTTCACATATATCCCAATTTGGGTCTTTAGAGATTACACATATCTGTGCCAAATTATCTCTTTTCCACCCATGGAACAAATTACCCAATGTTCTTCCATTAGAATCAGATTGAGAAAAACAATTGTTAGATATGACAAGAACCTTCGTGTTTTTTTCCATCTTATTTGTTTGATTTTAATTTAACTTTCCCAAAAGAATTTGTAAGGTATTACGTCGAGATATCCTTTTCCATTAACAAAGAAAAAGAAAAATATCAGGAATCCAGATATTCCTAAAGATAGTACAGTTCTTGATTTTCCTCTATACCCATCAAGTGCCAATGGTATGGTTAGGCAAACATAAGGTATATAATATAATGCCATCCTTGCTCCTGTTGCAGTAATAAGAGCCAATGACTGTAAGATAATCGTCATAAATAACAAACTGCGATATTGCTGTAGCTTTTGACTATTATTTCCCATATACGTAAATAAAAATACTGCTATAAATATGATTATCATATTGTAGCTAGGACTGTCCATTGAATTATTGAGCTTATTTAAATAAGCGTCATGTACAAAGAAAATGTTCATTACTATTTCTGTGATCGGCCGAAGGATTGTTAAGAACAACGCAAATATAATCAACATTATAAAGAGTTTCTGCCTGTCAAGTTTCAAAAACCAATAAACAGGATATGTAACCATAAAGAAAAGAGCAGAGGTATGAATGGTTGATGCTAGAAAAATCATGCCCAAGAACAAAAGCAGTTTCTTTCGTATGATAAATTCGAAACTTATGCACGTTATGGCAATTGCGATTGCTTGACGGATGCCACTAAAGCCAAAATGATACAAGATTAGTGTGGCAAACACCAAGAAAGAGAAAGATATGTTAGAAGAATATTTATAAAACAAATAGGCTAAAGGTGCTATGGAAATAAAAGAGCAAGTCAGTATGTATATTTGAGGATTTGAGCTTATCACAGATCTAATCAGTTTTGAAAGAAATACAAATCCTGGTTCAAATGCGAAATACGATTCTTTAAAATCAAATAAAGAATCACCCTCAATCATATCAAAAAAGGGAAGATATGCTTCTCTGGAGTCAATGCCGATACTTTCATGTCTTAATCCTTGAACCAACCACAAAACAATAAAACACAGAATGGTTTCTATTAAGCGATTCTTTTTTGAATCTCGATAGATGGCCGTTATGTGATGGATAGCGAAAAGTAATATGAAAACGATAATAAAAATGCTCATTGCTACACTCTTTTTTATAATATGATTATTTTCCTGCAAAAGAAATATATTGATCAATATAATTATGTGTCATATTATTTTTAGAAAAAATAGTTATGGCTTGTGATGATATTATGGATTTGTCGTATGAAATCATTAACCATCGGCACACACAGTGATACAAAGCATTTACATCACCATAAGTAACAAACTCGCTGAATTCAGGTATAGCCACACTTTCTGGACCGCCAGCCTTAAATCCGACAATTGGAGTACCACAGCATAGACTCTCCGCGACCGGCATTCCAAATGTTTCGCTCTGACTAGTTATTATGCTTAAATTGGCTTCACTATAAAGTGTGGCTAGATCTTGTTGCGTTTTTGTGCGTCCAATATATATAATATTATTTGGTAGATTTCTAGTGTCGCCATAATTAGCTGCTACTATAATTTTAACGTTGTCATTTTCAAAACGACGAGCTAAATCTAAAATATATTTTCCTCCCTTTAAGTTGGAAGTATGAGGAAAGAAACTAGCGGTTACATAAAGTAATATCTTTTCATTTTGCTTTATTCCAAGTTTATTTTTCCATTGACTATCTTCTTGGCTGTATTGAAATATATTCGTATCAACGCCATTCATTACAATATTTTTATTGAACGGTATAAGCATTTTTGCCTCTTCTGCTCGGTTTAGCAGCCATGGTGATACCGCAGTAAAATGCAAATTTTCTGATTTAAACCTTCCGTATGCTTTATTTTGTTTGAGCCACGTCCTGTGTGTTCCATCAAATATTGGCACTATTTTTCCTTTATGGAGAGGACAGTTGCCACAACCATTCTTCCAACGTAAACATCTTAGGCTGTTTCCACAGCCTCCAGTAAAAGGGAATTCGGCATGTAGAGTATAAAGTGTCTTCACGTTGTGTTTAGCCAGGAACCGTAATAGATGGTATATGTTTATGTCATTTCCATTTATACATTGAAGATGAACTACATCTGGATTCTCTTTTTTTAATATATTAACAATGCGCAATGTCTGAATATGAGCCCAGTCAAATTGCATGCCTAAAATACGCTTCAAAGCAGCATTTAAATAAGAAAGAAACTTGTTTGAGACAACAAATACCCCATAATCATCAGTAAACCGATTTGAAAGTGGAGTAATTACAATCGAGTCATATCCTTGTTCCAAGAGGGTTAAATGTATGTCTCTTGTAATCTTTCCTGTACTTCCAATACCGTAAACACAATTAATTTGGCAAATCTTCATTTTCGTTTTATATTTAACACTCTAGCCAAAAAGGATACTCCCTCATTACGAATCTCATTGCAGATAGAATCTATATTGTCCCACTTAATAGATTCTTTCATCGTCTGTGCAATCTGTATTCTTTCATTGTCAACGATTCTTCCTTCGAGATTCAATCTTTTAAGAACTGTATTTATTCTATCATTCTGACCACTTGATACAGTATTTCTTATTATAACAAACTGCGTATGGAACAAAATCGCCATAAGCATACCATGATATGAATTAGTCACTAAAAAATTTGTATCTCTAATATTTACGAGCCAGTCTTCAAGTTCGATTCCTCGATGAAAATTATCAATAACCCGAATGTTTTTTTTCTCCGGTATAGAAGCGACTATCCCTTTAAGCATATAAACGCAAATATCGCTTTTCATGGATTTCGCAGAAAGATTAAGATCTTTAAATAATTTATTACCATACAATAGTGTTGGGTCAGGCACAATTTCTTTGCAACCGTTATACTGAAGTTGTTCTAGCACCTTCATGCCGCTTTTTTCTCTTACTCCAATCGCATCAAAATTGTTAATCCATTTCGAAGCATATTTTGACGCGTTCTCAGGGTATCTATTACACCCGAAACTCACAGCATAACCAATTTTTTTTATGTTTTTGTCAACAAAACCTAAAAAATACACGTCTGTTGGTTTGCCTTCTCCACCTATTGTAAATGTTGGGTTTAAGATCTGATCGCTACCGCTAATAATTAAATCATATTTTAGTGATGATTTCTTTAAATCATGTCCAGAGCGATATCGTCTTGTTAACTGCAAGAAAGATTTTCTGAATCTGTTTATTAACCGTTCTCGGTGTAAGAGCCTCATCTCTTGTTTAAAAGTCAAGGGATTTTTAAGAATAGCTTTGAAAGTAAGCCATGTATAACGAGATGGTTTATAATTAATAATATCAACCTCGCTTCCTGTTGTCTTAAAAAATTCTTGCAGAGCATATGCTTGTATGACGGCACCATAATTTGTTGCCCAATGGAAAGTAATGATTCCTATGCGCATAATTATTAATGTTTACTAAATCTTTTTATTACAGTTTTGAGTATGTTCTTTCTTGCAGGTTTAATATTAAGTATTGCGCTTATTCCGTAATCCTTATATCTTTGCCAAAAAATGCCACGGTCGCTTGGGACGGCGGGGCTTCGCTCTATACAGGCATTATATCTCACACTTTCGGTATAGTCGGATAAGACCGTTTTGATTGGGAGATCTTGAATTAGCGTGTATCCTTTTTCTGTATTGACACATACAAGACTTGTCCCCTTGTCATCATCCATGTGTGGGATAATTTTCTCTATGCCCCAATAGTCTGCTAAAATTATATCACTTCCACTCTTCCCTGCTTTTGAAGGACATAGATAGCAAGATGGCCTCAGTGTCAGATTTCGAGAAAAAGCCAGCATAAAGCAGTTCCGAGCAGCCCTTTCTATCAAAGAGTTATCATTACTTGTGATAATCTTGATGTTGTAATTCCGCCAACTCAAGGACTTGTCTTTCATAGAGATAGAAACGATACTTTCTGGCGAAGATATGGTAGATAAATACTCACGCCATAGTTTTGGACTTGGTACGCCATGACAAACTATATCAACCGTAATAAGGTTGACATAATTTTTGCGAAGATATCGGTAAAGTCCAGCGACTTGGCATGGCGTCCCAGAAAACAAAACCACTCTTCCTAATTTCAAAAATGATTCTACTTTTAGGTATGTAGTTTTAATTCTACTCTGAACGTATTTTGAACTTCTCAGTTTTTCAAGACTTTCACAATCCTCGACATAGCCATGTTCTACCTCCCAGCAGTTGTTGAACTTTGCACCAAAAACGACGCCACCTTGTTGAAGGACCTTTTTTGCTATAGCAGAAAACACCCCCCCTGAGGAGCTATTTTTCCTTATATTTTCTTCTGGATTTACAGCAGCATAAACATTCAAAGGTTTATGTGGCTCTTTTTGATTTATTACAGGGCATGTTATATCACATAATCCGCAATCAATACAGTTCGATTTATCGACATATGGGTATAGGAAGCCCTCGTCGTCAGGCACCATTGTTATACACTGCTTAGGGCATCGTTGTGCGCAAGCCTCGCAACCACAACAGTTATGTTTATCAAGAATGTTTATCATATTATAGAAAAAAAACAAAAATGGCTATGCCCTCTTGAAAACCGCAGTACTTATCCCTTCTTTGTATGAATAATTTGTTTAATTGGCTTTATGAATAATGTCTGTTCTTCTTTGTTCATGCTAAGGAAAAAGAAAGAGACAATGTAAACAACAGAAAAGCCACAGGCGTAAAGTACAAGAGTCTTCCAATAATTAAGATCTACGTTTTTTAGGATAATTAATGCTGCTGTAACAACACAAATTGGCACGAGGGACATTCTTAGGATTTCAAGCCAAAACCTTGTAATATCAATATGCTGTACTCTGTTGTAGTATATGTTCATAATTATCCCCTGACCAATTATCAATGCACTAGCAACCGCGATGGCACAACCAAGAGTGCCAAATAACTTAGATAATATTATTTCTAAAGGCAACGCAATAAGAGCAATACCTATATACAATAGACTCCTAAATTTCATCTGATTTTTTGCCTGAAGTATAGTTATGCCTAAATTTTGAATTAGTGGTGTTAATAAAGCGACAAAAAACAAAAGTGTAATAATAAAAGAATCTTTGTACTCATGGCCAGCCCAAAGTTGAATAAATGGCCTACCAAAAACAATAAAGCCAGAAAGGACAAAACAAATAACAATATATTGAATCCGTCCTGTCCGAATAAATAAGTCAGATAGTTCTTTGGCGCTACTGGAGTGAGTGATCATTGTCGTTACCTTGGGCAAAAAAACTGTAGAAATTGCAGTAGAAAACTGCATGTACATTCCTTGTAATTGTATTGCTACCGCAAATACAGAAACTGCTATTGTTCCAGAAATTGCTCCTAACACGAATTGACCAGTACTCCAATAAATTTTATCCATCACCACATTGAGTAAAATCCAAAATGAATAGATTCCAACCTCCTTCATGAAAAGCCATTTAAATTTGCGAAAATACATTTTGATGTGAAGTCTATAGCGACAGTAGAAGTAATTTATTGCCAACGAAAGCACATTAAATACTGTATGTAATATAACCATTGCGATGGCTCTGAATCCATTGTGGAGAAGGATAATCATAATAACTGTGTTAAGAACAATTCTTATTATGTTGACTAAACGTGGAAAAACAAAACTCTCATAAGCAGTCATTATGGAACCGAAGATACTCATGGGGAAAGTAATGGCTAGATTGAAGACAAGGATAAGCATCATTATACGTGCTCTATCTAACTCAACTAACGTCATTGTCTTGCCAAACATGGTGTCAATCTGGAAATAAAGTTCTAGGCCTATTCCTACAGCAATGACGCCAATAATGAGGTATAGGATAAAGAACATTCCAAACATTTCATATTGTTCTTCCATCTTCCCTTCAGCTCTAAATTTGGCAGTGTATCTAATGATGGCATTACCCATGCCAAGGTCAAGAATTGTGAGATAGGATATCACAGAGGCAACCAATGAGTACAAGCCATACTCACTCTGTCCCATTGTGCGAAGCATGTATGGCGTGTACAATAATCCCACAAGGGTATTCAAGAGTATAATACAGTAGTTTAGTACTGCACCTGCTTTCAGTTGGTTGGTTTGATTAAAAGTCACTATTGTTTAAGTATGAATAACTTTGCTATTTATATAAATAGTATTCTATTCTTAAGAATATTCAGGAGAAGATCTTTTATCTCACATCGCGCACCAGCTCTGCCAGTCCGTTCTCGTTGAGGTCAACGACGACGACGCTCTTGGGCTCGAAGCGCAGCACGGCCTTGATGAAGCTGCTCCCGATAGATCCTGCACCGCCGATGACGCATACCTTCTTATCTTTTATCTCACGTGTGAGAGTATCTCTGTTGGCCTCGATGTCTGCAGCGAACATACTGACAGGACGGAAGGTAACGCTGTCTGATATGAATTGGTCTAGGTTGAACACGGTATTATATTTGAAATTTGAGATTTGAAAATTGAAATTTATTGCGAAGTCCCGATTGGGGATTGAGTGAACACGAATAACACGAATAAGTTTAACGAAAACGATAACGAAAACTATTTTTTTTACATGTAATTGCCATATAATCGACCATTAATTTTCTTTTTTCGACCACGGATTTCACGGATTAACACGGATAATTTTCTTTTTTTGCCTCAGAGCTATGCTCTTTCAGTGCTCTTTGCTTACTGCTTTATGTGAGTGAACTCCCAACAGCTGTTACCAAATGCCACTTTACGCCTATGGCGTTTGAGGCAAAATCGCTTAATGGTACGTCTCCTTTTTATAAGAGTGGTATGGTAATGATGGATGATGGATGAGGTCTAATGTCCGAGGGCTGAGGGCTGAGGGCTGATGGAGGATATAAGATGTTTCCTTGACCTATCTGTCTTATCACATATCTCTGCCATCATCAAGAACCACGAACAGCGCGGCAACACGCCCTCAACAAACTTCACGTGTGACAAAACATCAAATATTGTCTGGCGTTCTTCTTGAGATTGTGTTTCCGCAAAATGCGATACAAGTTGTTTAAAGATTGAAGATGTACGGTGGCAATACCAAACGGGATTCAAACCATTACGTCTTCCCCAGTCTGAGGACAAGCATACCGCATAATTCCCATACTTGCCAAGATATGAGTCCATTTCTGAAAAAGGCAAATCACATACGCTTACCATCGGAATAGCCAATTCAGAGTCCTTTCCCTTGCCAAAGACATATTCACGGCTAAAACCATAACGCAACCTCTTCTCTTTCAGAATAGAGAAGAAACCTTTTCTGTCGGTTTGATGCCAAAGTATGTTAGAACTCAATCCCATAATCAAATCTCAATACAAGCTGTTTTTTCTATCACAGGCTTCTTTCATTCCAAATTAAAGTACCTTACCATTGAAGCCTAGAGTTAGTCCCACTCACCTCCAAAATCAAGATCCCATTGATGACTATGATAATGGTCTCTACGGAACTTATCCATAGCAGAAATAAACTGAGACATTGTGAGTACCGCATCACTATTGGAAGGAAGATTATCTTCATCTAACATATCCAAGAAATCGACTGTCGGTTCACTTTTCAACACTTCTTTAGCCTTCTCCAGGAGCCTGTTAATCATCTTAACTTTCGTAAGATTCAACGGCTCATCCTGCTTTTTCTTAGAAAACTCCTTAACTTCATCAAAGGCAGCATCTAAGAGTGGTGATATGGTCTCGTATAGTTTGACTTGCTCTTCCGCTGTGTTCTTTGCCTTTGCGGTTTTCTTTATTGGCTGCTTCATAGATTACTTCTTTTGATAAATTGGGTCTGTTGTACGGATAGTTTCTCCACTTGAATTACCATCAACATTCCAATACCATCTGCCCGACCATATATGAACATTATCCTTTCGTAATAGTTCCATACAGTTAATGTACTGGCCAAGAATCATAGCCACATCACTATTGAAAGGCAGGTCGTTATCAATATCAAAGCCATCAAAATCATCAAAAGGCTTAGTATCACCTACAATCTCATTGGCTTTTTCGATAACCTTATTGATAAGCTGGAGTTTGAATTTATTCATTGCTCCATCTGGATCTTTCTTTACCAGAACAGCAGTTTCTTGGTGAAAACTCATAAGCTGCGTAAATACTTTCTCAAAACTTTCAATTTCTTCCTTTGTCATAGTCAATTTGGGCATTTACGGATGAATTCAATGTATTTTTTCTTAATCACTTCTATTGGCAAACGTTGTTTGCTGCTACTCACAGACTCCATTAGAGTTAAGTCACTGTCATCCATAATCAGAATGCAACGACGTTGTCCAGACCAAAGGTCAATCGTGTTCTGAAAAATCTCCTTCGATGGTTTGTTTCGCGCAAAGAGGATACCGAACTTACCAAAACTGTCAGACATATATCTGTTTAATTGGTTGATATGCTCCCTCTCCAGTTTCTGCACATTCTTTAACTCTATCACTATCTGTTTACAGTCAAAGTTTTCGTAAATCTCCTTTAAGAAGTCGGTGCTTATATTATTATAAAAAATAATATCACGTATCTGTGTTCCAGACTCTATACGGCTCTGTTCAGCAGCAAAATCCAAGTATGGGTAAAAGAAAGAAGTTAAGCACTGACCCATTAATTTCTCATACTCTTTGTCAGCATTACCTGTTTTGCCTGTAGGCAGTTTCTTTATGTCAGACACTTTGCGTTTAGCTGATGCGACAGAAATCTTGGAAAACAAAGGATCGTTCTCACAATGCCCCCTATCTGCCTCTTTCAAAGAAATATATTTCTCAACCAAATCGAAGTTGTCACGATTATATTTCAAGACCTCTATACGGTTTTTTGTTCCGTCATATTCCTTCTCTATGTCCTTAATCAAGTAGTTGCTGAAATAATCATCAAAATTGAGCCAGGGCGTAAATCGCAACCACCGTTTAGGGACAAACAACACTGGTTGTTTGCTTTCTTCATTAATAGGCAGCGAAACTTCTTCCTTAATTATCTTAAGGTGCTTATAATCAAACCTATGAATATCAATACACTGCAAAGGGATGTCATACTTATAGCTTTGGTCAATGGTGTAGTCTATTAGGAATGACTTTATAAGAGAACAGGCGATATCACTTACACGGTCTTTTGAAATCTGGTCAACCAAAAGTTGAATTTGCTCAAAATGCTTAAAACCATACTGCTGCAATTGGGGTATTGCCTTGAACAGTTCAAGAATCTCCTTTGCCAATTCTACGCTAATAGGTCTGCCCTTTCTTGTTTTGGAAAGGCCCAAACCAACCTCATCACATTCGCTCAGAAAAACCAGATTATTAACAGCAGACTCCACGTTGCCATCTAAATACATCCTCCCAAGGTTATTAAACGCTGACAACACTCCATCATGGAGCATATTGTCCATTTGAGATGGGGACTTCCACATCAAGAACGGATCCACATAAAGTGGGATATCCTCATCCATAAATGGAATGGCAAACTCCACCTCTGATTGCAGAAGAGGTATTCCATAGTAATCTGAAAGTCTTGGACGTATAATCATTCTATTCTTTTATTTTCTCGCCCTTCGGGCTCGTGCTCGAAGCTACGCACCTCCGCGGTTTTCTCGGCCTTGTGTTCTTGGGAACTCGCTACGCTCGCTCCTTCTTGTTATATTTTAACCTTTTTATCATTGTCTTCGCCGTTCATCTACATCTCATCTTCGAGCCATCTACGTTAGATGTATGATGTTTGAAGTATGATGTATGATGGATGAGGGATGAAAGAATCTTTTTTAGAATCAGGGGACGGTTCTCTGATCCGTTTTTAATCCCTTATCTTGTTCGGTTTCTTATTATTTCTTCTTCAACGGAGTCGTCGCGTACACTTTGTCGGGCTTATCGGTCATCTTGATGATGCGAGTCTTGATGCGCTCGAAATCAAACTCGTAACCAATCATGTTAATCTCCGGTATCAGCAGTTCGTCTATGTCGTCAAAGTAGATGACGGCTTTGTCGGCCATGATGGGATCGTAGGCAGGATAACGGTTCAGCAACAGGGCTTTTATCTGGTTGTAGGAATAGTACATTGAAAGGAACGCTATGTCCACAAAATCCTTGGGGCGCTTACCGGAGTTGATAATGGCATGGACCTTCATGGCGGCAATGTCGGTTTTGGTGGCTATGCGGATGCCGTCCTCTTCAATGGCTGCTTCCAGCCAGGGGAACGGATGGTAGATAACATCAATCTTCACGCCCTGGATGAAGCCTATAAGTGTGTTCTCGGCAATGACCGTCGGCATGAAGCCGTACTTGTCCACCAACATTTGCTGCACCAGCATTGTCTCCAGGGGCTCCACGCTGAACAAGTCCAGATCCTGGCTCTCGCGGTGGCCAATCTGGAGGCTCAGGGCAGTGCCGCCCACCAGACGGGTCGTGCCCAGAAGAGGCTCGGCCTGAAGCTTTCTCAAAAGCTCAAGTGTGCTTTCCTTAACTGTGCTTGTTTGTAACATCTGGTGTCCTCCTTATTGATTTTGAGTGCATGACACATGAAGTTGAGGTCGCGGGGCGAGATGTCCACCACCTCGTCGCGCGCAATCTTGCGGAAGCCTCGGATGCCTCCGTACAAATCGAATGCTGCATACCAATCGCTCAGGCGGCCCATCGAGATGACACGCTCTGCCACTGTCTTGCGGTACTTCTGCCAATCGAAGTTGTCGAGATGGTATTCCCACAGCAGTCCCGTATTGAGCGGGTGCCGCCCCCTCTCTTCCTTATATGTCGTAAATGCTGTCATTGATGAAATTATAGTCTAGGGCCTAAGGGGCCGTTTAGGGTTTATAGTTTACAGCTTACGGTTGAGTGGTGGCCTCGATGTCCGCAGCGAACATGCTGACAGGACGGAAGGTCACGTTGTCTGCTATGAATTTGTCTAGGTTGAACATGGTGTTTTATTTTTGTTAAGAGTCTATTACCTTGTTAATGTTCAGATTTTACGATAGTTTAGATTTAGTCTCTTCTGAACAAATCTCGAGTATAGACTTTGTTTTCTACATCATCCAAGCAACTATCGTAGCGGTTGGCGCTTCGCTCTCACCTTCGCTTTCCGCATACCGCGCCTAAAAAGCATCCTTGCTTTATCGAGACGGCGCGACTATGCTGCTACGGTTCGCGACCGGGTAAAAGCTAATCTCTTCTGAACAAATCTCGAGTATAGACTTTGTCCTGGACGTCGTCTAGGCAACTGTCATAACGGTTGGCGATGATGGCGGCGGAGAGGGCCTTGAACTGGCTGAGGTCGTTGACAATGCGGCTGCCGAAGAAGGTGGTGCCGTCCTCGAGGGTGGGTTCATAAACGATGACCTCGGCGCCCTTGGCCTTGATGCGCTTCATGATGCCCTGGATGGCGGACTGACGGAAGTTGTCGGAGTTGGACTTCATGGTGAGACGGAAGACTCCGATGATAAGCCTCTCCCCAGCCCTCCCCTTAAGGGAGGGAGTGTTGTATTGATTGTTCTGTGTGTAGGCGTACCAACCGGCTTTCTGGAGGACCTGGTCGGCGATGAAGTCCTTGCGGGTGCGGTTGCTCTCGACGATGGCGGACATCATGTTCTGGGGTACGTCCTCATAGTTGGCAAGGAGCTGCTTGGTGTCCTTGGGGAGGCAGTAGCCACCGTAGCCGAAGGAGGGGTTGTTATAATGGGTGCCGATGCGGGGGTCGAGACCTACGCCAGTGATGATGGCCTGGGTGTCGAGGCCCTTTACCTCGCAATAAGTGTCGAGCTCATTGAAGTAGCTGACGCGCAGGGCGAGGTAGGTGTTGGCGAAGAGCTTGACGGCCTCGGCTTCCTTCATGCCCATAAGGAGACAGGGGATGCCTTTGTCGGTTTGACCATTGCCGCTTCGCTCTCGCGATCCCTTAGAGTCGTCACCAGCTTCACTGACAGTCGACGAATCGCTCGCGATGCCTTCTGCATTGACATACGCCCCCGCCCTAACGGGCACCCCCTCTATCTTAGAGGGGGAGCTATATTGGTTGCTTGACGATTGACGATTGACGGAATCGGGGGAGGGACCGATGGCGCCTTCTAATAGGAGGGAGGCGAACTGCTCGGCTTTGGATTTGAGGAAGGCGACATCGGCGACTTGCTGGATAGCAGCGTTCTCCTCGTCCATACCGTTGATAAGCTTGGGATAGCCGACGATGATGCGGGAGGGGTAGAGGTTGTCGTAGAGGGCTTTGCTCTCACGCAGGAACTCGGGGGAGAAGAGGAGGTTGAAACGCCTTGTAGGGCATTGACCATTGCCACTTCGTTCTCGCTGTCCGCTCGCGACCCCTTCGGCGTTGACAATTGACGCTTGACCATTAAGTTGACTCAACTTCTTGGCGTACTTGACGTAGAGGCTGCGGCAGTAACCGACGGGGATGGTGGACTTGATGACCATGACGGCGGAGGGGTTGACCTCGAGGACGAGGTCGATGACTTCCTCGACATGGGATGTGTCGAAGAAGTTCTTGTGCGGGTCATAGTTGGTGGGGGCAGCGATGACGACGAAGTCGGCCTCCCGATATGCGGCACGGCCATCAAGGGTGGCTGTGAGATCGAGGGGCTTCTCGACGAGGTAACGCTCGATGTACTCGTCCTGGATGGGGGACTTGCGCTGGTTGATGAGATCGACCTTCTCGGGGATGACATCAACGGCAATTACTTTATTATGCTGAGCTAGTAATGTGGCAATGGACATGCCTACATAACCTGTTCCTGCAACGGCGATGGTCATGATAATTGACAATTGATAATTGATAATTGATAATCGACAATTGACAGTCGAGAGTTGATAATTGACAATTGATAATTGACAATTGATAATTGATAATTGACAGTCGAGAGACTATTTAACGAAAACGATAATGAAAACGAAAAATGTTATTGTTTGAAATTTGAATCCGTTAGATCCGTGAGATCTGTGTTTTTTTAACCACGGATTATTCGGATTGAACGGATGATT
>OCTW011607844.1_pt1 | contig 28499 bp, 59 predicted proteins | sample 1539671 | NCBI WGS metagenome assembly OCTW01 (sample SAMN02144230, study PRJEB22623) | gut metagenome | biome: sheep rumen | host: Ovis aries | place: New Zealand | reverse complement strand
GTACCTCTTCATTGCAATGGAAATCGGTTTCAACGGGTCGTGCGTCGGCTTCATAACATGGGTTTCGACCATGTTCATCACGGGAGGTGTAAACCCTTCCGTTTCAGACTGGATGCATACAAGCACGTTGATTTCTGGGTTCCTGTTCAGTATCGAGTTGATTGTCTTGCGGCATGAACTCAATTCACTTTCATGTACCGTCATGACGGCTATCGCTTTTGGCATTTTTAACTCCTTTAATCGCAATTAAAATATATTTTTGACCCTTAACTCTTGCCAAACGTTTTTGAATTGCTTATATTTGTAGCATGCAGCAATATTTAGATTTACTTTACAACATCATGGCGAACGGCATTGACCGTTCTGACCGTACTGGCACTGGAACCCGTTCCGTTTTTGGACGCCAGAGCCGTTATGACCTCACCAAGGGTTTCCCCTGCTTGACAACCAAGAAGCTTCATCTACGTTCAATCATCCATGAACTTCTGTGGTTCCTGAAGGGAGACACGAATATCAAGTACCTCCGAGACAACAAGGTTACCATCTGGGATGAATGGGCTGACGAAAACGGGGATTTGGGGCCCGTTTACGGACACCAGTGGCGTTCGTGGCCCACTCCCGATGGTGGACACATCGACCAGATTAAGAACCTTGTCGATAGCCTCAAGAACAACCCCGACTCACGCCGACATGTCGTATGCGCTTGGAACGTGGCCGAAGTGGACAAGATGGCTTTGCCGCCTTGCCATTGCCTTTTCCAGTTCTATGTAGGGGATGTTGGTAACTCTGGTAAGCGTAAGCTCAGTTGCCAGCTCTACCAGAGAAGCGCCGATACGTTCCTTGGTGTCCCGTTCAACATCGCTTCGTACTCTCTGTTGACGATGATGTTGGCACAGGTCTGCGATTACGAGGCTTACGAATTCGTCCATACATTGGGTGACGCCCACATCTACCACAACCATTTCGACCAGGTTCATGAACAACTGTCACGAACCCCGAAGGCGTTGCCGACGATGAAGATTAACCCTGACGTGAAGGACATCTTCGACTTCCGTTACGAAGACTTCGAACTCCAGAACTATGACCCGTATCCTGCAATTAAGGCCCCGATAGCAGTATGATTGTTTCGATGATTGTAGCAATGACTCCCGACATGGTTATCGGGAAGGAAGGCCACCTCCCGTGGCATATCAAGTCAGATTTGCAGCGGTTCAAGCGGATTACCTCTGGTCACCATGTCCTTATGGGCAGGGTGAACTACGAGGATATCGGCAGACCCCTCCCGAACCGTACGAACATCATCCTTACCCGTGACCCTGATTTCAAGGCTGAGGGTTGCACCACGGTTGCATCCATCGAGGAGGCAATCAGGATTGCAGAAAAAGCGGGCGAAACCGAGCTTTTCGTAATCGGGGGTGCCTCAGCATACCGTGCAGCAATGCCGTATGCAGACAAGCTGTACCTGACAATCGTCTGTGCAAAGGTTGAAGGAACGGTCAAGTTCCCCGCAGAGTGCTGGACGAAGGAATGGCTGCAGGTTGGAACCGATGTGCATGGGGTCAGGTTTGCATGTCCTGTTCTCGGCCCCGATTCCAACGACGATTACGACACGCTGTACTGTACATTTGTAAAGAAAAATTATCTTGAACGGACTATTGGTACTCTGTCTTGCATTGAACCTTACAAGCCGACAAAACAGGACATGTACGCAATGACAATGATGAACATGGAGGAAAAATGAATTCAGCTTACATTTTCCTGATGATGCTGTTTATGCACATCTTGGACGATTTTCATTTTCAGGGTTGCCTAGCGAACTTGAAGCAGAAGTCATGGTGGGCGACTAATGCTCCCAACCCGAAGTACAAGAACGATTGGGTTCCCGCCCTGCTTGCACATTGCCTCAGCTGGTCTATGCTGATTATGCTTCCGTGCGTGTACTTCTTGGCTGTTCCTGTGTGGCTCGTCCTGCCGCTGTTCCTTTTCAACTGCGGGGTGCATTTCTTTATCGACAACTTGAAGTGCAACCGTCTTGTAATCAACCTGATTGAAGACCAGTTGTTTCATCTGTCCCAAATTATCTTGACGTTCCTCGTGTGTTTGAAGATACCTGAAATGATTGCATAAAGGATAGTCATGAAGCGTTTTAAAATTATTTATCGTAAACAGGTTGGCAGTCTATGGTTTAAACGCTATGCCGAGTTCTACTACACGGTTGTTGCTGGCGAGCTTGTAAACGATGAGGGCACGAAAGCCATGTATGCCGCCATAAGCGAAGGCTCGTTAAGCGCCCCGAATATCGGTTACGTCAACTGCCATGACTATAGCAAGTTTTACGATGAACTGTCTCCAATTAACTCCGTTGTAAGGCATCTTGCAATGGACATAGCCTACAAACTTGATGTTCCTACCTATATAAGCATACTGGAAGACCGTACTTAAACCAAACACTTCAACAAAAGGACTACTATGAGCCACTTTACCACCTATGTGATTACAAAGACCGAACAAAAGGAAGAACTCGACAGGCTGATGCTTCCGTACCATGAATACGAATGTACGGGGCGTACCGATTACTGTGTCTACGTTGACAGGTTGGAAGAGTCAATCAAGGAATATAACGAGAACAAATCGGACTATGAATCTCCAGAACAATTCTTGGCAGATTGGTACGGTCTTCATCCCGAGTATATCTATTCCGATGAGCCAAAGGAAAGGCCGACCGCATCATATGCCGTAGTAAAGGATGGTCATATCGTACAGAGTTATCAGTTTACCAATCCGAACCATAAGTGGGATTACTATACCCCGTATTCCTGGGAAAAATGCCCTTTCCTTACCGAGGACGTTGTCAACGCTGATGTGAATGTTGTTAAAAAATCGCAAATTGACCTCGACGTTTTCATGAAGGGCAAGAAAGATTACTTCACTGGTGTATATAGCAGGCTCAAACCGTATTTCAAACCTGATTTTATTAGCTGGCAACAGGCACGAGACAGTGTTGACGGGGACATCAAGAAAGCAAGGGAAATATACAACGGACAGCAGAGCATCAAGGACATGGAGGCGGCAATCTCCTCAGACGAACTCTTCAATCTTAGATGGAGTGTCAAGGTGGACGATATTGCTGCTATGACCGAACAGGAGTTCGTTGATGGGAACCTTCGTGAAGCTGCACCGTTCTGGGCGTTGGTTATTCCGTCAGGCCAATGGATTGAACATGGACACATGGGCTGGTGGGCGGCAACCTGGGATGAAGACAAGGATTTCAACAAGACTTGGATGGAAGTCTGGAAAGGCATCCCTGATGACTGCTATGTATGGCGTTGTGATTGCCACACTTAGTTGGTAAACTTGATTTAATTTGAGCCAAAGGAACTGTATATGGAAAAGAGAAAAATCAAGCTGCTTGTCAGCGTAGAGTATCTGCCAGAACTTTTGCACAACATTAGAGATGAATCCAATAAACGGATTGACCAAGTCAATGAAGAGCCGACTGACGCCGATATTGCTTTGATGGATAAAGAAATCAAGGACAGTATCGAATGTGCGTTGGATAACCTGTTTGATGATGGATTTCGTTATCCAGGCCGCAAGGATTATTTGTTGAACCACGGCGACGCCACATATAAAGTTGTTACGTGTGATGATTAACTAAATCCAAATGGAGGAAATTATGAATACAGATAAGGGAACTATCGTAGGTGAACCTGCGAAATATCGTCTAATTGACCTGTTTACCGACCTTGCTGGAAGGATGCACACATACGGCCCCGATGCCGTTATCACGTTCACCAACAACGGATGGCAGGTAGAAGCCCGCAAGGCAAAAACGCCTGAACGCAGCCTTTTGGGCGTCGTCAGCGACCTTGTTGATGCCTTGAAGGAATGCAAGCCTGATGCCCGTGTGTCGTTCGATAGCAGGGGTTGGATGAATCTCGCTTGACAATTCGCCAAAATTTATCTATTTTAACCTTCGGTACTTCAACCGAAGGTTTTTTATATGGCAGTCATAGCAGTAGATTTTGACGGAACACTGGCGCTTGGGGACAGTTTTCCAGACGTAAACAACGCAACCCCGAACACGGTTCTAATCCGTGCACTCAACCATTTGCGTGAAATGGGCCACAAACTAATCCTCTGGACCTGCCGTGAGAACTACGGCGGAAAGCACTATGAGGACGCTCCGTATCTTGACGATGCAGTCGAGTTCTGCGACAGGTACGGTCTGCAGTTCGATGCCGTAAACAAGAACATGGGCGAGAACGAGGGTGAGGAAGGGACCCTTTATGGAAGGAAAATCATCGCCGACCACTACATCGACGACAAGAGCGTAATCCTTGAACCGATAAACTGGGAAGGGTATGTCGAGAAACTTTTACAACGGTTCAACCCATTATAATGCAGGTGGTGGCTTATGTACATGAGTGAAGACGAAGATTTGAGAATAGCGGGAATCGAACAGGAATCGTTCGTTGACGGCCCTGGTATACGCTTTACCGTTTTCACGCAAGGTTGCAGCCACCACTGTCCCGAATGTCACAACCCCGAGACGCATGCTTTCGGAAAGGGTACGGTCGAGACTGCCGATTCCCTGTTGAAAATGATTGATGCGAACCCGTTGCTTAGCGGGGTTACGCTCAGCGGTGGCGACCCGATGGAACAGGCGGTGCAGCTCATTCCTTTCGTACACGGGGTAAGAATGAGAAAGTTGAACCTTGTCGTGTTCACTGGTTACCGTTACGAAACGTTGATGTCTAGGTTTGCACATCCTGCAATGAGGGAGTTGCTTACATTTACTGACATCCTTATTGACGGTCCGTACATGAAGGACTTGCGGGATTTGAGCCTGACTTACAGGGGCTCGTCCAATCAGCGCATTATCGACGTGCCTAGGAGCCTTGTAGAAGGGAAGGTTGTCCTGCACGATATTCAGCTTGAAGAAATGAAGGAGAGGGAGGAAAAGGATGGTAGTGTCAGTTAGCGGTTTGTTGTTCTCGATAGTGCTTGGCGTTATCGGAGCTATTATCGTACTTGTTTTGACCGCTGTCATGGGGTATCTATTTAAATTAATTCGAAGCTTTTTCACTTGGATTGCAGATAATTTCAAAAAGTGGAAAAATAACCCTTGACAGGCATGTTTTAATCTTCTATATTTTCTCCTGTACAACCAATACAGGAGATTTTTTATTATGAAAAATAAGAACCTAATCATCGTTGACATGCAGGTGGACTTTATCACAGGCGCCCTCGCAAACCCGAACAAGGAATGGACCCAGAAGGTAATCCAGAACATCCTCAAACTCATCAAGGAATTTGACGGAAAAATCTGGTTCACCCGTGACACGCACTCTGCGAACTATCTTGAAACGCAGGAGGGTCAGAACTTGAAGATTCCGCACTGCATCAAGGGAACTCCTGGCTGGGAAATCATTCCTGAACTCCGTGACTACGTGACCGAAAACAATGTCATCGACAAGAATACTTTCGGCTTCCCGTACTGGGCTGCTGTTCTCGGCGACCGTGAAACCTATGGCGGCATCGAAATTCCGCCGACCGAAGTCTACCTCGCAGGAACCGTGACGAGTATCTGCGTTGACAGCAACGCAAACGGTGTCAAGACCGCATTCCCCGAAGCAATCGTCGGCGTGTATGAAAACTGCTGCCTCGACCTTAACGAGGAATGTCACAACGCCGCAATCATCGCAATGAAGTGCAAGCAAATCAAGATTTTGAACATCTAAACAAGGAAGCATTATGCTGCTAGATACACTAAACACAAAAATCACCGAACTGATGAAGTCTCACGACACCGTGGCTTTGACCGCCCTCCGTACGCTCGTGTCCGACATCAAGAATGCTGCAATTTCCGCACAGAAACCCGTTGACGACGCAATGTGCATTGCCGTTCTCGACAAGGCTATCAAGCAGAAGAATGAAACCATCGAAGGCTATGTCAAGGCTGGAAAGACCGACCGTGCCGACGAAGAGAAGAAGACTCTCGAACTCTACAAGCAGTACATGCCCGCTCAGATGTCCGAAGACGAAGTGGTTGCCGAAATCACCAAGGCTATCGACGCAACTGGCGCCTGCGAACAGAAGGACATGGGCAAGGTCATGAAAATCCTTACCCCCATCATCAAGGGTCGTTTCGACGGCAAGGCTGCAAGCCAGCTTGTCATCAAGATGTTGCTCGCAAAGGCAGGCAAGTAATGAAGAATTGGGTTTACATCGGCAGATTCCAACCGTTCCATAACGGACACCTCGACGTTCTCCATCAGATTATCGACAAGATGGATAAGCAGAACGACCGTATCACGCTGGTTCTCGGCTCCACTGGTGCAGTGGGCCCCAGAAACCCGCTTGATTCGAGCACCCGTTACGAAATGATTCAGAACATCCTTGATTACGACGAAGTTGTTAACAAGGCTGGCGTTCGTACTCGCATCTTTATTGATAGCCTCCGTGACTCTCCGTACAACTGGACAATGTTCGGAAAGTGGCTTCAATCTACGCTTAGCTCGCATTCCGTAAACATGAACAACAACATCCTTTGCGGAATGGAGTACATCAAGGAATATGCAAACCTTGTTGGCTGCCCGTATTGGCAGCCGAAGGAAAACGTCCATGTGCATGCGACAGGCATCCGTCATGCAGTTGCCGAAAATGATGAAGAGTTCCTGAAAGCGAACCTCCCCGCAGGAGTTTTCGCTGACGAAGACCTGTATCTCCGTATCAAGACTCAAATCCTTTATGCCTACAACTTGCAACAGAAGTACCTAAAGGATTTGAACCCGAAGTACGCATCCGTTTACAAGACGGTTGACAACATCGTTCTCTGCGGTGGTCACATCCTGTTTGTCGTCCGCAAGGATAACGGCAAGTATGCCCTCCCTGGTGGATTCCAAGACCCGACCGACCTTTCTGCCCAGAAGGCAGCCGAGCGTGAACTGAGGGAAGAAACTGGATTGGATTCGTCCGAGTGGACCCCTGTCGCATCGAAGAACTTCGACGCACCGTACCGTGACCCTCGTTCCAGCGACCGTGTAAATGCTGAAACTACTGCGTTCCTGTACAGTATCAGCCCGAAGTACGAACAGGATGAAAACGGTGTCATGTACCCGAAATTCCCCGAAGTTGTCGGTCAGGATGACGCAGCTCGTGCAACTTGGCTTAAACTGGCCGATGTGTGCAGTTCTGACGAAAGCTATTTCCACGCTGACCACAAGAAAATCATCTTAAATATGCTCAGACTTGAACCGAGATTCTAAAAAAGGAAGGTAACAATATGCTCGACCATTGGTGCATAGAAAGTCTGCTTGAGACAGACCTATACAAGTTCAACATGGACAACCTCTACTTTACCCAGTACAGCGACTATACTGCAAAGTGGGCCTACAAGTGCCGCAACCGCAAGAATGGCAGTGTCGTGCAGTTCACCAAGGAAGACGTGGCGGAAATCAACCGCCAGCTCGACCACCTCTGCACCCTCACGCTTACCCGTGAAGAAATTGACGCTCTCATGAAGAAAGCCACTTGGCTTACCCCTGCTTACAGGCATTTCCTTTCGCTGCTTCGCCTCGACCGTAGCCAGGTCCGTGTTTCTTACGTCGAAAACGAGCCGTCCCACATGGTTCTTGAAGCTGGTGGTGATTTCGACCCGCTTATGGTGAACACGTTCTTCGAAATCTACGTGCTCGCCATCGTGAACGAAGTCTACTTCTACAACCACAATCCGAACCACGCTGAACTCGAAGCCGAAGCAATGCGTCGTATCGACCAGAAGGTTGCAATGATTGCAAGCGGCGAGTATCGTCTCGGTGCATTCTCCGAATTTGGCCTCCGCCGTCGTTTCTCCCGCAAGGTTCATGATTATCTCATCCGTGCATTCGCAACTGCACAGAAGAGTGGTGTCTTCGGTGATTCCATCTTCCTCGGCACCTCCAATGTGTATCTCGCATTGAAGTATGACGTGAAGCCTATCGGAACCATCGCACATGAAGCCATCGAAGCAATCGGTCAGGGCAACCCGATGTACAACCCCGCCTACTCCAACCGTCTCATGATGGATGCTTGGCAGAGACAGTACAAGGGCTGCAACGGTATCTACCTTACTGACTGTGTCCGTACCGATGTCTTCCTGAAAGACCTCAGCCGCAACGATGTCCGTGTCTGGGATGGTTTCAGACATGACTCGGGCGACCCGTATGTGTGGGGCGACAAGATGATTGACGCAATCAAGGAACGTGGTGGAGACCCGCTGCAGAAGACCCTGCTCTTCTCCGACTCCCTCGATTTCGAACGGGCAACCAAGCTTTACGACTACTTCCATGAACGTGCTAGGGTTGGTTTCGGTATCGGAACATACCTGTCCAACGACTGCGGTCTGGAACCGTTGAATCAGGTCATGAAGGTCATCGAATGCAACGGTCGCCCTGTTGCAAAGATTTCCGACACCGAAGGAAAGCTCATGTGCCGTGATGCCGAGTATGTCGCCCGTTTGAAGAGCGAACTTGACTGGCGCATCACCCACGGGTAATAAAAATAAATAAAAATAATTAAAACCCCTTGACAGAGTTGGTTTAATTAGTTATATTAAGTGACGGATTATTCCGTCACTTTTTTCATAGGAGTCTAACATGAGTAACTACTTTCCTTCGATACTTGGCCATTTCAAGTTCATGAATGCAGATGGCAAAACTTTTCCACCGTCAACCATCGTGAGAAAGTACAAGAAAGTGTATGATTCGATGAGTCCAGACGATTTTATGAAGTGGCTTTATGACGATAAGAAAATGGTAATATTTTATTGCTAGGAGAATTTATGAAAGACTATAAAGAACTTATGGAACTTGGCAAAGAAGAAGTAGAACGTCTTTGCAAAATCTATGACAAAGAAGTAATTTCCGTCAGTTGCCATAGAAACTGGCAAACGGGTGAAACCTATTATGATGAACCTGTTCCCGAAGGTGCAATACCTGTGTGTTACTTCTCAAATGCCACTCACTTTCTCCGTATGACACCGACGTTTGAAAAGCTGTCTAAAACGCAGCTTGACCAACTTGGTTCATACAACAATGACAAATACAGACCGTCGTTCTTGGCCTACCGTGATTAATTTTGGAGGACATAACCTTATGATTAACGCTCAGTTGGTAGAATTATTGAAACAGCATATCAAGGATGACCTTGTGTGCGTACGTATTGCTGGTTCAAACAAGCGGCTTAAAATCGTTGATGTTGACGACGGTTGCGATGTCGGAATGCTCGAAGTTGTCGCAGAACCGTTCGACAACAATGATAACTACTACGCCGAAACCAACAAGCAGGCGGAAAACTGGAACCGATATACCGTAATCGACAAGTCCATGGTCGGAAAGACCTACTCTGTCTATAACGGAGTCGGGTTTGTACCCGTTACGCCAAACAGTGAAAATATCGGAAAAAAGCTCATAGACCTTGCCATGAAGGTTTAAGTTTACTATCTTTCCAAAGAAAGGGCCAAATTATGATTAAATACGTCACAGCAGACATGCTCGATTTTAGCATTGATATCCCCGATATCATCATCCACCAGACCAACTGCGAAGGCAGGATGGGTGGCGGAGTTGCCAAGACTATCAAGGAAAAGTTCCCTCAGGTGTATGTGGAATACCTTGAATTCCTCGCACGAAAGCGTTTTAACGGTGAAAACAACCTGCTTGGACAAGTGTTTGAAACCAATGTTCGAGTTGGCGATAATGTCGTCAAGTTTGTCGATGTGTTTGCACAGAATAGCTGTTCCGAAAACACTTCGTTATATCCTGATGGAAGGTTTACCAGCTATGATGCATTGCACGATGGGTTGCTCTATGTTCGAGACTACATTGTTGAGCGCTTGCTTCAAAAGCGTGGCCGTTCCATCAATATCTGGATGCCTGCAAAGATTGGCTGTGTAAAGGGTGGCGGAAAGTTTGATATCGTCACTGCGATTATCAAGAGCGTGTTCGATGATGACGAGTACATCAAATCCAATGTTGTGCTCAAGCTTTTTGAAAAACCTTCGTTTGAACAGCCGACGGTTGAAATTTTCGATACTTAACTCTCAAAAAGGATTATCTGTATGAATTATACTTACACCCCGTATTTCAAAGTCGAAGATGAATGCGACAAGCTGAAAGCGCACATGTTCGAATGGTTCAGCTCCAAGGGCTTCAAGAAGGCTATCGTCGGAGTTTCTGGCGGTGCTGACTCTACAGTTTGCTGCAAACTGGCTTGTGACGTACTTGGACCAAGCAACGTATTCGCTGTCCGTATGCCGAATGGCACACAGGCCGACATTTGCGACGCTAACAAAGTCATCGAAATTTGTGACTGTAATGAACTTACGTTGAATATCGGCGAAATGTTCAACGCTATGAACACCCAGTTTACAAAAGCGGGGTTCGACCTCAATGACGCATACAAGAGCAATAGCCCTGCCCGTCTCCGTATGTCCATGCTTTTCGGTCTGTCTGCACTGGTCGGCGCTGCCGTCATCAACACCTGCAACCTTTCCGAAGACTGTGCTTGGGGTAACTTCTCCACGCTGTTCGGCGACAACGCAGGTTCTTACGCATGCTTGCAGGGATTCACCAAGACCGAAGTCCGCATGATTGGCGAATACCTTGGACTCCCTCATGACTTGGTCTGGAAGACTCCGAATGACGGCATGTGCGGAAAGTCGGATGAAGCCCGTATTTCCGAATTGTCTGGCGTCAAGAATTTCACTTACGAAGAGTTCGACAAGTTCATCCGTGGATGCCCGCACTCGTTCAGCAAGTGCGATGTTCAGCGTCTCATTTACGGTTACAAAATCGGCAAATACAAGAACAAGATTGTCAACATCGACCATTACACGCCTACTGCGTTGCCGAACGTATTTGAAAACCTGACTTTGGTAACTGGTAGACTATGAGTGGCATCTACGTAGGAGAAATATCGCTCGACACCTTCAAGACGGTGTGTGAAAAGCATCGCCTTGAAGTCGAAAAGTCCGACAACGATAAGATGGGGTTGTACTGTGCCGTTCTCAACGTGACCGAGGACGTGTTCATGCTCATCACGTATTCAGAAGAAGCGGACGACCGCAAGTACGTCAGCCTTTTTGCCAGTAACCGCAAGACGGGTGTTACACAACAAGTGACCCGTGGGCCTGCGTACTTCAACAACCTCATTAGCGCAATCAGGAGCGCAAACCGAATTTACGACGACACCAAGGCACGAGGACTTGCAGTAGTGCCGAGAACCACGAGGAAAACTACCGATGAAGGTAATGATAACGGGCCACAGGCCAGAGAGAATAACGGGCAGGGAACAGGAAATCAAGGAATGGCTGACCAAGAAAGTCGATGAACTGAAGCCAACTGATTGCATCTCTGGAATGGCTCGGGGTGCAGACCAGATTTTTGCCGAGGTTGCATATGAAAAGAACATTCCTCTTATTTGCGCTTGGCCTTATGAGCGCAAGCTTCATCCTGTTGAGCAGAAGTATCACGACTATGCGGAAGTGAACTATCTCGCATTCCACAAGTATCAGCCAAGTTGCTACTCCACCCGTGACAAGTGGATGGTGGACAACTGCGACATCGTGCTTGCAGTCTGGGATGGAAACCCCGTTGGCGGCACTTTTGACACGATAGAGTACGCAAAGTCCAAGTACAAGAAGATTCTCTTCTTCCCATGGAACGAGGAATTCCCTCTTGCACATATCCCGATGGACCCTCCCAAAGTTACACCAGACGGTCTTACCCTCTACTAGGAGCGAGCCATGTCGATTTTCAACAAGAAGGAAAGGGCCAACATCGCCCGTGTCCGCAAGGAAATGAAGCAGACGACGGAATACAAGGACCTGTTGAAGTTGAAGGAAAAGTTCAACCGAAAGGAAATCACCGAGTCCGAGTATATCGAAGCCATGGGCAAAATCCTGAACAGCGTTCGGGAACCCGATATAAACTTAAACACCAACCCAATGGAGAAACCATGAACAATCTCAGTCAACTCGAACAGGCAATCGCAATCCCCACCGCAATCGCAGGTGACCTCACTAAGGCAAAAACCCTCATTGATGCGGACAAGAAGGACGAAGCTAAGGTTCTTATCGACAAGGTAATCAATTTCATGCAGCAGCAGGCCGACATGGCAAAGAAGCAGATGGAAATGCTCGTGAAGAAGCACGAAGAGGCCATGGAAGCAATGAAGAAGGACAAGCACGTTGACCTCAACGACCCGTTCATCATGATGCTCAACGAAAGCACTTACAGCTTCAAGCGTCAGGAATGGGATGCTGGCATCCGCTACATCCGTGACAAGGACGGAAAGACCATCTGCCGTGCCCGTAACGTCGGTGGCCTCCTCACGGACATCGAAAAGACCGACTTGCAGGACCCGTTCCAGGCAATGAAGGGTCAGGTTCCGCAGGCGGCTCCGCAGGCAGAAAGCCCAATCATCAAGGGTTAATCCATGAAGAAATCAGAGTTCATGAAGGCCTGTGACAAGGCTGGATGTACCCTTAGAGATGGAAAGGTGATGTTCGGTGACATTGAATTCGGCACTTATGCAGAGCTCGGGTTCGATGTCACTGCAAGCGTTGTAGACATGAACCTGAGACACTGTTGGATGTACAAGCAAGTAGACCTGAATACCTTCAAGGTGCTGCTGAAAAATACAATCGACAGTTTGTTCAGTTCCATCGGAGGACCAACCAATGTTGAGAAAGATTAGAAATTTCTACCTGAACACAGAATTTGTCGAAACTGTGTTTCCCATAGACGAATTGAATTACGAACTTCACATGGCTTCTGGTGAACACCACGTTGTTTCCAAGGAGATGGGTGACAAAATCCTCCTCGAAATAAAGGCAAGGGATGCAAAGAAGGCTTCTGCAGAAAAGGTGCTCCCACAGAAAACCAAGAAAGACCTTAAAGAAGTTCTTGAAATGGCTAAGAAAGTAAATAGCCCGTTCGGGAGGTAGTTAAAATGGCTGACTGGCTTAACAATATCAAATCGTTTGGCGACCCTCAACTTGAACTCCGTGCAGTGAAGCTGTTCGATGAGTTCAAGCAGATTGTTATCAAGGCTGGCGTCCAGAATTATGACGAATATGCTGAAAACCTGTTCGACCGAATCATGCACCTCTACAAGAGCACCGAAAGGGTGTACACCATCGGTCCGCATGACGGCGTAATCGACTCGTTCTTTGCAAAGTATCGCTTTCTGAGCAATTTTGAACCATGCACGGTCGTATATGAGGGAATGACCTATTCCTGCTCCGAAGCTGCATATCAGGCTGCTAAAACGACAGATGTATCACTCCGTATCGCTTTCACCACGATGAACGGTTCCAAGGCTAAATACGCTGGTCAGAAACTCACGTTGCGACCAGACTGGAACGAAGTCAAGGTGAACGTGATGTACGAAATCGTGAAGGACAAGTTCAGCCGCAATCCAGAATTGAGAGTAAAGCTCCTCAATACGGGGGATTTGCAGCTCGTCGAGGGAAACTACTGGGGTGACACCTTCTGGGGAGTCTGTAACGGAAAGGGCGAAAACCACCTCGGCAAGATTCTGATGCGGGTTCGTAAAGAGTTGGCCGACACTGCGCTAACTTAATTTGGGTATGGGATTAGGAGGAGAAAATGAAGAAACTTATTTTTGCAGCTGCGGTTGTCATCATCGCTTGCAACGATGATGCTTCGCAGCAGCCGCTAAATGCTGTTGAACCAAGATGTACGGAACACAATCTTACCTTCGAGGATGTATCGTGTGTTCCAGGCCCTGATTGCAGGTACGGGACATACGCCACGGACTGGCTCAAGGGGGCTTGCATCAAGGCGAAACTCGGTAGCGGTCGTGATTGCGACGGTTACAAGTCGGGTTACGTTCTGACAATTACTGAATGCGAGGAATAATGGGCGACAAGAACTGGGCTCACGAGCGATGGATTGACGACATCTGTCACCGTCACGACCCTAGCACCCCGAAGCACAACAAGGGGCGTAAGCGTCTCAGACGTGCCGTGAAACGTAGGGAAGCTAGGCTCGTAATGAAACAGGTTGATGACCTGAAACCGACTGCAGCCGAGGATGCTGCCTATGAAGACATCTGCAACCGTGACTACTGGCTTGATGAAATGTCTTGCTATACCGACTATGACGATGCCGATGTAGACAAGTACAAGATGGCAAAGTAAATTTTACATAAGGAACCCACTATGGCTCTAACATACAAACCCGAAACCACACAGAAGAAAATCGCCGAGTTCAAAGAATTCTTGGACGACTTTACTGATATCCTGTACAATAAAAACTACGTACCCGAAAATATCTATGGACGAGACAAGCTGTACAGGGTATTCCGTGAGGTGAAAGATTGGCTCAAATGGCAGAAAACCGAAAAGGAAAGTGAGCGTATCTTCAATGAAATCAGGAATGTGTTAGAGCGTGACGCCGAGAAATGGGGCATTCCGAACCATGTTGACAAGGATACGTTCTGTGCGCTGTTGCATCTTGGCGAAATTACCGAGAAGCTGATTGACGGCACGTATCACCTTGCAAAAGAGCTGGTTGCACCTAACGCTCCGATGGAGCTGGACATCATGGGTCATAACCAAGGGTTCTACATTATTGTGGCGAACAGTGATGGCGAACAGGTTGATAATTGTCGCTGGTTGCAATACAACAGTTGGACCGAAGACAGGTCTGGTGATTGGGGCGATGACCAGTAATGATGAAATCCGTATCAACCCGATGCGGATTTCTTCTTTTTCTTCTTGGGAAACTTGTTTAGCCATACCTTGTATTCCATATCGAAGACAAGGTTTGCCGCTGCGTTCGGGTCTTTTCCCGATAGCATCAGGTATGTGTCAACAGGGTCTAAAACTGGGGTCATAACGCCTCCGCTGTAACGAAATTAAAATATATTTTTGACATGGGTTGCCATAAATTCTGCATTTATGTATATTTCTTTGGAATAGTTTAATAGGAGAACCCGATATGAGAATCCTGAAAGTTTGTGCAGACGCACGTTACACCGAGGATGCCGACATCCTCAATCCAGAGACTGGTGTGTTCGAAGAGGACAAGGAAGCGAAGATGCCTTGCCTGAAAGGTTCCTGCTGGTGTCCAGAAATCAATCCCGACACGGGTGTAATCACCAACTGGAAAATTGGTGTCGAGGCCCGCCTGCATTACAAGGTGTGCGACTGCTTCTCTGCAGAAGTCCTGGTTGACGGCAATGTTGTCGCCAAGGTTGAGAACGAGTACGTACCAGACTGCATGTGCCCTGCGGACGAGGGTTATGGCGACTACATCGACATGAACGTGCGTTCCGACGGTTCCATCGAGGGATGGTCCTGTTCCGACTTCGAGGACTGGCTTGAACATATCGGTAAGGAAGAGGATGAATAATGTCGCTGGATATCATACTACACTGGGGAAAGGGTCGTGGGCGTAGGTCAGACAGCCGCAACATCACCCACAATGCGGGCAAGATAGCCCAGCATGTGATTCTACAAGATATCCAGGGCGAAGGCACAATCACCCTGTACGATGTTCTGTGGAACCATGCCGACAAGCAGAGGAAAGCAGGTGAACTCATCGAGGACCTTTCCAACGGGTTGCGCATCATGTCCGATAACGCAAAGAGGCTGAAACGCTACGAGACGACCATCAAGCGGGAGCCTGAAATGATAAACGGTAAGATGGAGTTGCGCAAGCTTCCTCCCGAAAAATGGTACAAGTGGGGGAGCCTGGAGGAGACCGACAAATACGGAAGGAGATTCGGTCTAATCCCGTTTGTAGAAGAAATTCTCATCCTGTGCATCAAGCATCCTGATGCAACGGTTGAGTGGAGTAGATAATGAATGATATAGGGTCTGTTTTCCTCGTTTCGTTGTGGATATGCGTTATAGGAATGTTTTCGACGGTGGTGTTCCACCATATTGCCGACGCATTCTATCTGCGGAACTATAAGGTGGCAAAAATCATGAGCGATATTAGCAAGTTTTCACTGGCAATCTCGGTGGTATTCTGTCTTCTAATCGTGCTCATGTCGATTGCCGCTGGGGTTTAACCGATAATTTAAATTAATTTAAGGAAAATCATGCAGAAAAACGAAGAGTTGGCCAAGCTTAACGAGAAACTCCTTGCTGCCCATTCCAAGGTAGAAAAGGCCATGAAGGAGGCCGAAGAATCCAAGAAGTTGGCCGAAGATGCTATGGCGAAAGCACAACGAGCCGAAGAACGGGCCAAGCAGAATTACGAGCGTTTCATACGCAAGGCGTTCCTTGCCCAGATGAAGGATTTTCTTGGTGGGGCCCCTGTAATCATGGATGTGTTTCACGACGATAAAAGGAAGCTCCCTCCAGAAGATGAACCTGACAAGTATGGATGCAGATTTACCATAACGTCATTCAAGAAAAGTATATACGTTAGCGGTGAATATGCTTCGCTCAGTCCTATCGAAGAAGATTTCTTTGATGTTGTCAATGGGCGTCCTCCCATGCAAAAGCCCTATGATGGGTGGTCCCCATCTGTGAGCAACATTCCTTTCATGCCGAAGAACACGATAAAAAAGTGGATTCCACAACAGTATGTTCCGATACACAAGTTCGAAACGATGCGTGAAATTTTCCAACGCAATTATGACAAGTTTATAGACGGGGTTAAAACGCAGATAGAATCTTGGAAGAAGGAGTTGGATGGGGCCAAGCTGTATACTGCTATTAACGAGAACTATGATTTCTTGTTTGTGGTTGGCGAACATCCGTTCTATATCATGTGGGACAATGACTGCGAATTTGGCGTTGCCCCCCAAAAATGGGAAACATCCAAAGATAAGCCATTCTCTACATGTTGCTGGGATGACCCAGTTGTCGAGAAACAGGTTTCTTACAAGGATGCCGTCAAGATACTGGACAATATCGTAAAGATGAATGAAACCTCTTTTAAAAAGACGATGAAATCTGCGAAGAACTGGTTCGACCGTTGTGCCGAAATTGTAGCAGCAGAAAGCAAGGACTGATAGCCGTATGTATAAACTGAAGGCATGAACAGGAAGGCACTTTTTGAAGAACAGCTCGCAAAGGCGGGCCTGCCATGGGCGATGCGGGAGATGGTTTCCAAGCTCCACGACACTTGTTTCGAGGATAAGGACAAGATGAATCCCTGCATCGACGAGAACGGGTTCTACAAGGACCCTATGGCTTGCGATATAGACACGTTGAAGCAGGCGTGGGAATCCCCGTTGAAACATGATGACCACAAGGTTGAAATCAAGGAACTCGACGGGCCTACCCACGACAAGCCAATCGGCGGTTACATCCCGATTCAGTCGCAGGAAGAAAAGGATGACGAACAGTATGCTGACGACCCGCTGTACCAGTTCTCCAAGCGCATCCGTCACGAGTTCACCCGCAAGAGCCGTTACAGGCTTCCGTTCAGCGGCGATTACCAGATGAACTACCTTGTCGGGCCAGAGATTGACGACCCTGACCCAAGGAAGCGCATGTTCGACGATTATCCGAAGACGAAGCAGTTCATGAAAGACCATCTTGGATGGCTCTGTGGACACATCGCTTCGAGCGAGATGGCGGAGTACCTTGGCGGTATGGCCAAGATGATAATTGGAGGCTGGCGAATCCACCTTATCGTCGTCAAGGACCCAGACTCGTCCCGTGTTGACTACTGCGTATATGGAGGCCCGAGACTCTACATGAAGCTAGGAACCATGTATGACGGCGACTACATTGCTTCAAGCGACACTGACGACGTTGAAGAAATCAAGATGATTTGCCACAAGATTCTGGAGGATGCTTACGGAAAGGCTGTCAAGGAACAGTTCCAGTCCAACCGCAGAAGCAGCCTTGATGTATAAATCCGCAATATATTGCACTTTTGTGTGAAACATTTTTTGTGAAACATTCAATGAAATGTTTCACATTTTTTATTGAAAAATATTCTCGACACCACTTGCCAAATATCGCCAAAATGGGTATATTTATCAAAAAAGTTTCATTACAAGGAGAAACATATGTTCGGTATTGAACCAAATCTTGACAAAGTGTTCGGCGGAATGTTGAAGCCGCAGCAGCAAAAGCTCGTTGACTATCAGGCTTACCGTCTCGAACGTGACAACATCCGTTACAGCATCTTTGGCCGCAGGGTTGAAAATAACCCGAGCAAGTGGCTCCGTGATTGCCGCTTCTGGTTTGACCGCAAGAATATGGAAATCGTTCCTGAGATGAGTCCGTACATGGATGTTCTCGGTGCGAAGATTTTCCCAGACACTTTCAGGTACTACGGAATTCAGGCTTAACAGTCGGGGGGAACCATGTGCGAGATACATGAATACCTGAGCGCTTACCCTTACTACGACGAAAACAAGTGGCGTTGGGATATTGCCAATCCTCACAAGGATAACGAGCTCTTCATGCGCTACCGTGCCCGCAAGGGAATGAATAAGGACAAGCTGCCGTTCTTCGATTCAATCGAGAAGGATGCTGACCAGTTCGGCATGCGTTCGTGTACCTTCACTGACATCTTCGGTATCACTTGGAAGGGTGAAAAGGGATGCCACATGGTTTCCGAAGACCCTGATTACGAGCAGCACCTTTACTACTACGATGAGGAAAGCGACGAGTATCTGGTGTCTGACGAGTACACTCAGGACAATCCGCCGCCCGATTTCGTCAAGCTGCGTAACCCGAGATGGAATATGTGGGTCGATGTCAAGGGTATCAAAAAGCTTTCGTACTCATGGGTTAAGGACAACAACCACCTCTTCAAGGATTCCTCGTTCGATGCGAAATACGAGGACGGTGCTAGGGTTTTTGTATACGACATTATCGGCCTGATGCACGGCCTGAAACGTCTTCGTCCAGACCTTTACGACGGCATCCTTCCAGAAATTGAACGTCATTTCGAGAACCTGCGTGACAATGAACGTGCCGAAGTCAAGGAGTTCTGGCCTGGGATGTCCGCCCGTGAGTATTTCGAGAAATGGAACGATGCCAAGGATTACTCCGAAAAGACTGGCGAGCCAATTCCTACTGACGCCTAATTACGATTAAAGGAAAGAATATGAAAACGATTCGCAACTCGGTTTTTGAAACCAATTCCAGTTCCTGCCATGTGGTAACTGTGCTTTCAGACTACGAGATGGAAAAGCTGAAGAACAACGAACTTCTGCTTGACATCCACTTGAGCCAGGGTGCAAAGACTATTACGACACCGATAGACGAAAGGAATCTTCGATATGAAATCGAACAGTGCCTGTTTGTCCATGGAAAAGATGGCCAACTCAAATATATTGAGCTTGACAGGAAGACTGTTGAGGCGTTGAGTAAGGAACTTTGGGATTTGTTTATCTCAAACATGAAAGAACGAGTCGATGGTCTTGAAGACAAGGTGAAGGACATTGTCAAAAAGTATTCTGCCGATGAAGACTTTATCGAGTCAGTTTGGTGGCTAGTCGAAAGCTTTGCCTCTGATATAGATGTAAAGTACATTCTTGAAAGGATGCAAAAGTATGAAATGGGAAGCGGCGAAAACATGAATTTCAGCTGCGTCGAAATGGAGTGCTGAACTAGGTGATGAGGTGATTATGTGTGAAAAGTGCGATAATACGAACAACTGGAAATTCTGTCCGTACTGCGGGCATGAACTTCCTAACGAAGACAATACAGTTGTGACTCAGGAGACGTTCGACGCGATTTTCCTGGACATGCTCAGGAAGGCGAATAAGGTCGTCTGGCTAACCGACGCTGGCAAAAAAACTGACATCCCTACTTGCAGGTTTGCGCTGTTTAATACAGATAACGAGTGGATGTTTACCATCAATCTGAATAAGAAAACTCCCGAATTCTGGTGCTCGATTGCCCGAGTGCTTAAGGTTTTTACGGAGCAATATGGGTTGAAAGGAGTTGATATTCAACGACTTATGAAGAATCAACTGAAGCTACTATTCAATATGGATGAGGTTACACCATTAGCATGTCGCCTTCGATACAGTTACTGAATGAAGCTCCTATTCAATATGGATTATGCCAAGAGAGTTATAACTATTCGCGAGTAAAAAATTATGAAATTCAGGTCATCTAACAGCGAACCAAGCGATGATTACCTCGTCGTTTGCGGGGTGTATTTACACGGTAAAATCTCGGATGAGTTCGGGACTGATACAGTCGATATTGCGAAAGACGATGCCGAACCGTTCCGACTTCTTGTAAACGAATCCAATGGCATCGAAGGTATGAAAGTCGAGGTCGAAGGGTATTCTGGTGACGCCGTGCTTTACGCATGGAAAGCACTCATGGGGCTGCCCATGGTAGCAAACCCGTCGTTCGAGATGCTCCAGTTCAGGGGTCTCATCGTAGACCCTTCCGATAAGAAGATGCTCGCTGACGCCAAGAAGAAATTCAAAGAAAAAAGACAGTTTCTGTAATGGTCAAATAAAAGGAGAAACATCCTATGCAATTCGAACTTACTTACGCAGTCCGCAGGACTTTTGAAATCCCCGATGGTGCAACCGACGAAGAATATGATGCAATGAAGGCATCCGTCATCACGGGCATTGTTGGCAATCCTGAGTTACATGCAGTTGAAGGAACGGTCACTGTCCGCAAGCTCAACACTCCGCCCAAGGAACAGCCGAAGTACGAAACCAATCCAGATGCGGTAGACTAATGAAGAATACGCTTATCGTGAACCTGTATGGCGCTCCAGGAACGGGAAAAAGTACAGGGGCTGCCTATATTTTCTCCAAGTTGAAGATGGCTGGAGTTGATGCCGAGTATGTTACCGAGTACGCAAAGGACAAGGTATGGGAAGGCAACAAGGAAGTTTTCAACTGCCAGTTCTACATCACTGGCAAGCAGGCTTTCCGCATCCACCGTTGCTTCGGCAAGGTCGATGTGATTGTCACAGACTCTCCTATCCGCCTCGGCAAAATCTATGCTGACCGCATCGGACTTCCTCATCTCGGTATGGCCTGTGCGGAAGAGGCCGACAAGTACAATTTTCATTCAATCGATATCTTCTTGAAGAGGGTAAAGCCGTACAACCCGAACGGCAGAAACCAGACAGAGAAAGAATCGAACGAAATAGCTGAAACCATTTTGAAAATGCTCAAAGACCAGAACGTAGTCTATCACACCTTCAACGGTGACCTTGATGGTTACAACAAGATTTTTGAGATAATCATGAAGAGTATCAATGTCACAGCAGTTGATAAGAATTCAAATACTTAAATCTCCATCAGGGCAGGAATACCAGTTGGCAATCAACGGTATTCTACTGAACGGAAAGTCAGTTGACGGCAGTCCCATGGTTGTATCAACCGACCAGCTTGCGTCTATATTCAGCATGCAAGAACTTCAATCTATGGTTGAACGCAAGAAATTTTGCGAACGGTATGCTAAAGACCACTTTGTTTCTAACAAGGAGCTTGCTGAGTGGCTAAATGCAAAGAAAGGCCGTCGTTGCCACGTTGTATATCCTAATCAAATGATTAGGGACGGCAGGATTTATACCGAATGGCACTATCCTATTGGCAATGACGATTATAATGCCGCATCAGGTTACGAAATATACGTTGTCGAGGCGGGCACCTGCACATTGGAATTCCTGACCCGTAAGGTAATTGGATTAAATTAAAGGGGTTGAACATGTCGTTGCGACATCTTCGTTATCTAAAAGTTAAACATGCAGACCTGATGTTTGCCATGTACCATTTGTCGCCCGATATTGCGGTATGCGATGATGACACGGGATTGCTCGTGACATTCAAGAATACCGTGCTGAGCATTCGTTTCTATAAGGATATGGATGTGAAGAATGGCAAAATTTATCTCAGAACCGAAATCCGTTCTAAGTCCGAATATTCTTCGCCAAAGGTTTTTGGGAATGTGATGGACGTTGAGGTGAAAAACGGCGATACCACCGCTGCACTCCGTGCTGCAATCGAAATGGGGCGGAATTTCGATGTTGCCCAAGGTTATGAAACCCAACTGATAAAGGGAAACTATGAGACCTACAACCAGTAGATTAAAGGAGTTGCTATGAACGTGAATTTGAGCAAGAATGACATTATCGGCCTGATTAAGTCAGTCCCTCTGGCTTACCGCAGGTATAAACCAGAACTCGAAATGGCTGGCGAATGGAACTACAACATGGACGGCCCCACTACGTTCAGCTGGTACACACGACACCTTCTTAAATTCAGCGAGGAGGAACTGTACGAGTTCTACCTGAAATTGAAGAACGGCGAGTTCTACCTTCCTGACCTGCCTCAGGAAGAGCACCCGTACCATGCTGTGGAAATTCCGATTCTCAGAAGGGTGTTCCCGACACTTCGGGAATAAGGAGGAAATATGAGGCCTAAGAACTGGACTGAACTGGGTCAGAACGAGGAAGTGGAATTCGATGTCCACTGCAAGATGAAGAAGTGCTGGGCAAACGAGTTCCTGTCCATGCTGGCAGACATGCAGCGTCTCGGCGAGATGGGTTGCAGCAGGATGAGGGGCATGTATTGCGACGGTGATGGCGACTTCCGTCCGAAGTTCAGCCACAACCTTGAAGGGTTCACCGAGACCGAACACAGGGTAAGCAAGGAAGACCCAGATATTTGGTTCTGGGATGCGGGGTAAATCATGAGTGATGCTAAGTACAAAGACTTTCTTGAACAGCGTCATCCAGAACTCCTGAAGGAAGCCGAGGATTTCTTCGACGTGAGCGAACGTGGAAGTTGGGAATATGTGTGCAAAATTTTCCCTAAGTTTGCCGACCTTCAGCACAAGCAAATACCAGCCGAGACGATGAACCGTGACTTTGGTTGGGAGGTGTATCGGGAAGTGCCTGTGGGTAAAACAACAGCCAAGGTAGGAATTAGACTGTGGGTACACGCACACAAGTTTGTAGGGGAGCACTGGACTAAGGCGAAAATGAAAGATGACGAACACCATATTGACTTCTATCTTTTCTTTCACAGTGCCAAGCACGGTTCATGCACCTGCTACCAGATGATGACAAACTTGCCTGGAATGTCATGTTCAAACGGGAACGGAGAAACATTCCCTGTTGATATTCCGACAAAGCGTGACGAAATTTACCAGTATCTAGGGCTTTAACTATGATTGATAACGATACCGAATACCTCGCATTGAAGAAACAGTGCAACAACGGGTTGTACCAGTTTTCTCAACCCTCTGGTTACGACAAGAGCAAGTGGAAGGATGCACCCGATACGGTGAACTGCCCTCACTGGATATTCAGCGAGGAATATGCGTTGACACACAAGGATTTCCGCCTGAGTTGGCATACCCCGTATGTCATTGACGGCGGCATATCATTCGATGCCGAAATTCATGGCGACACCTTGGAAATGAAGACCATCCAAGACGGAATCGTGGAACTGGGTGTGATTGACCGCAAGTCGTTGAAGTTGGAACGGTTCCGCAACCGCATGATTTGCATTCAGGTCGATGCCAAGGTCAAGTACGAGGAAGGCAAGTTCGATGACGGGCCTGGAAAGATAAATGTTTCCTTCTTCGACGACCCAGAGTACATCCTGTGGCAGGTCCAGTATTTCGACTACATCGCAAACGACGAGAGGTTCATCGTTGTCAAGGCGAGGTCGAAGAACGAGGCGAAGGTAATCGCATGGAACGAATCGTGCTACCGTAACCACAACATCGACCCCGAGACATTCAAGGCATGGGAATACGACGGGCCGTACATCATTTCCCGTGACCCTAAGATGAGTGACGACGTGATGAAGACACAGTTGCTTCTCTGTGAAGAATATGACAAGAAATATGGCTAATAGGAGTAGTTATGCCACAACGTTTTTGGTACAGTTTTCTATATTGGGCTAAGACAGGAAAGCGCAGCTGGGGTTACATCTTCAGCAAGCGTGACTACCACCATGCCCTCGACCGTTATCGTCAGAAACAGGTCCTTAGGACAGAACGGGCTGAGATGAACAGCCGAGACAAGGATTAACTTATGCAAATTTACGAAAAAATGCGAGCGGAGTCAAAAAGGATTCTTGCATACAATATGCGCCACTTTGGCACTCTTGAAGGTTGGCTGAGAGAACTGAACCTTGATTACGCTCCAGTAGAAGTAAAGGAAGTTAGGCCAATTGCTTGCTATAACGCCATCAGAGTCGATGTAGTGTGCCACGGAGTTACTCTCGCACGCTTCATGAAGATGAACTCGGGATATTCAAAACATCCATACATCCTCACTGGTCTCAACAGGGCTGTACCGCAGTTTGACCGTGACTGGGAAACAGGCAAGCTTCGTAAAGTTGGCGTATGCACCACGCAGATACTTGATTTCTACTGGGGTGGAGGAATAGGTAAAATACTTTCCGATGAACCTACTGTAAAAGACCTCGCCCCTCTACGGAAACGCCTCATGGAAGGTGTCAACCGTTTCCGTCGTACCCTTTCCCTCAGTCTCGTCGCCTGTCAGCTACGGGAGAAGGAAAACCAGTTCACACCGAAAGAGTGGGACCTGATTAAGGCTGCCCAGCGCAATCCCAAGTACGCCCTGCGGATGATTTCTTCATTGAAAGGTAATTGACAATTATATTAAATTTGTCTATATTTTATGAAAAAAGAGGTAAATCATGGGTGTAGACTACAAATGGGGCGGAAGCGCTGGCGGAAGCCGTTTTGGACAAGAGATTGACCGTGTTGCACAGCTATTCGGCGGCAAACGAATCGAGGGAAGCAAGGGGCCCAACAAGTACGGGCTTCCAGACGGGACACACCCGTGTGTCGTGAAATTCTTCGACAACGTGTACGGCCCGCTGAGCATTGAAGAGACCAAGGAAGTATGGGATGAATTCCAGAAGCATCCTGAAATCGAGCTAATCATGCCTGATATGTGGAACGAGTTCAGGTGCGACGCCAAGTACGGCGAAGGTTTCGAGCTGAGTTACTAGAAGGTGGTTTTAATGGAAAACAGTCTGTCGAGACAGTTCTATACTGCGGTTATGGCGTATTTCCCTATGATAAAGCTGGACGAGAAATCTGGTATCATCAAGGCTAAATGGGAAATCAAACAGAAATATCAGGAGTATGTCACCCCGATGAAGCAATACGGCCTTCTTGTAGAGGCAGGAATATGCCCGTCAATCTGGTCTACATACCCAATGCTTCTTCCAGTTGATTTCGACATGGAATTCAATACGGAGACTGGCGAAACGTCTGTTTCGGGCTTTGTGACGGGTTATCCAGACTGGCCGAAAGTGCATCTTAAAGACATTAAGGAACTGGTGAAGTTCCTTTCGCTTATATTCGATTCTGATGTGTACGGTGCTGTACGTGACTACAAAAAGTTTCCAGAGAAGATTTTAACAAAAGGCAATTCCAAATGAGCAATTTCAACCTCCCGTACATATACGAAGGCGGCGAATACAATCATCTGACTAACCAGCACGAATGCCGTGTTGTTACCGCCACAAGGAAGCTCGGCGCCCGTTTCTACAACCCGATGCGCTACGACATGCTGAAACAGTGGCTTCCAGACAATTACGACTGCCCTGACAAGCATTGCATGATTCATGTCATCGCCTGTCCGTGCATCATGTGGAACGACCTCGCTGAAGACAAGATGAACGAAAAGTTAAAGTTCTGTGCCTGTATCGAACCTGAAATCGACATGACCAAGTTTGACAAGTCGTGGCATCGTGTCGGCAGGAAAACATTGTTGTTCATATTTGGTTCCCCGATGTATGAAATCGCCCAATGCTTTGCACCTAACGGAAAGTGTTTCTACTCGATGATATTCCAGGTGGACGAGGAAGCATACGACTATCTCGAAACCCGTGCAGGCTCGTTCGCAAACCTCCCGATAGGCTCGTCCCTTGACGACTTCATGGCTGCTGTTAGGCGGAACCCGTTAAGGCCCCATCCGTTCAAGATTGTAGTCCCGCCCGTTGAAGTCAAGACGCTAGCGGAGTTCATCGAAGCGAAGTACCCAGATATCATGAAGGAATACAAGGAAGAGCTGAAACGGATGACCAAGCTTTCGTACGAGAGTCTTCCAGGAGAAATCACCAGCATCAAGCAAGGAGAAACGGATGTCGGAGACAAAGAAGGAAACAATCTGGGGTGACGAACCCGTAGAACAGGCCGTGCTTGATTACGAGAAGTTGCAGTTCTACCGTGTGTACCCACCATCTCTATCTGGAGACACGATTGCTGATTGCTTCCAGCGTGCGTTTGTCCATCTGACAGGGAACAGCTATTTCAAGAACGACGAAACAGGTGAATACGACATGATTTCATCGGATGCTCATTACCAGTGCTTTGGAACTATTCCAGCGATAGATGGCGGCTTTGTAATTCCGTACATCGACCGCAAGTACATTAAGTGTCTAGGCATATTGGATTTTGAACGTGCGTTTGCTGAGATGCGTAAGCGTGAAAAACGGCTGTACGAACTGGTTAAATACCAAGTGCCAAAGTGCTGGCAGGAAGATGAAACTGAATCTAAATAAAGGATGATTATATGCAAGCAAAATCAACTATACAGTTCAAGTTCGACCCTGACAAGGAATACAAATGTCCAAAGGACAAGATTGATGCCTTGGTCGAGTTCATCACACAGCATGTGCAGGAATGTCCAGCACACTGGATTATCATGTCGCCAGACCTAGTGTCCGTGCTTCACATGTCGAACGTGTTTTCACCTACCCCCGTTATCTCCAATGCAAACGAGGAGGGAAGTGAATTCATATTCCAGCCGACTCACTCACGGGTTACACTGAATCTTTACGCATGCGACGGTGCAATGAACGCAGTGGTGTTCCCAGATTACGCAGATAGCCTCCACATCCTGAACTGTGGACATCCAAAGGATTTCATCGGCGACATGGACCCTGAATTGGTCTGGGGCAACCTTAAAAATGTTAAAATGGCAACGAGGATTATATGATTGAAGACAAGGAAATATACAGATGTCAACGGGCAGAACTTTCATCCAAGAAGGACGAGCTTAGCGAAAGTATCGATATGGTCGATGCCGTCAGGGAAATGTTGAAAACGTACAATGTTCGGCGTTTGTCCGCATTGAAGGCGAAGCTTGAACAGGAATGGAATGCGGTCGCAGATGAGTACGAAGAGTTCACCAAGGAAGAAACAGAAACGTTTGCAAAAATCACCAAGGAGTTCAGTGCCAACCAGATTGAATGCTGGTTTGCACAGGGCTATGACATGGTTGACCTTGTAAATGCCTACTTGCGTGGTGACTTGGAAAAGTACAAGGAGAAACCCAATGAGCACGAATGAAAACAATGGTTGTGAACTCTTTGACAACTACCTTACCGCAAAGAAGGCGTTGACTACACGTATCAAGAATGTTCTGGAAATCCTTGCCAAGTTCAATTCGTTGGACGTTACTCCGTCCGAAGCTGCACAGGTGGTCGCACAGGAAATCACACAGGTTTCCAGCCACCAGTGGAGATACAATTCAGGTCATGAAACAATCTATTGCGAACATAGTTATGGACACCGTTCGTATGGATGCTTCAAAAAGTGTACGGTGAAGGTTCCTGTCAAGTACCTCAACATGACAGACAAGGAAATCTCCAAAGAGAACAGGGAAGCTGCACTTGCCGCACTGGAAGCGAAGAAGGCCGAGATTGAGGCTCAGATTGCAGAGAAGACCAAGTCGATGAGGAGTTATCTGAAAAAGATTACTGCGGAGATTGACACTTTGAAGAAAGATGTTGAGGCTTTTAAGAAAGGCGGTAAATAGATGCAGGACCAAACAATAACATTCCACTGGCGTACCTTCGAGGAAGAAACTCCGCAGTCTGGGAGGGATATCCTTGTGAAGACACCAGCTTCTCCCCTATACTGGTGGACACGCACTGCTGTCTACGGGAGGCACATGATGCTTTGTTCAATGACATACCTCAGCAAAGCGAAGAGGGACGGACTGCTGTGGTGCTACTGCGACGAAATAGACGAACAGGCGCCCCCCGATTGGGAAGGCGTCTATTATCACGGTGGACGGAGAACTAATGGAAAAGCCTAACAAACTTGTCTGGACTGACCTTGTATCGGACGAGCTGAAAGATATGCTTTTCAACCTGAAATCCGACAACGGGTTTGTCCCGTTAGGAACCGTTGACAAGCTTGTCCAGCTTTTCGTCAACGATATCGAACGGTTGGGAAATCAGTCTTCGTAATCGTCGAAGAACAATCCGTATTCCCTCATCCATGCACGGGCCCCGATTTGTTCGGCCCGTTTTTTCATTTCCTTCACGTTGAAGTTGTACACGTCCCACCAAGGGATTTCAACAAGGAGGAAACTGGATTTTGCACCCATTGCCTGAACGCACAGGCGGTAGAACTCGTTGTCCTTCCCGTTTGTTGTAGACGAGATGATAATCTTGCGGTTCGATGCCCCTGACATCATTGTCGGGAAAAACTCCATGCATACTTCTTGTTGGAGTGATTTCGG
>OCTW011562208.1_pt1 | contig 28546 bp, 30 predicted proteins | sample 1539671 | NCBI WGS metagenome assembly OCTW01 (sample SAMN02144230, study PRJEB22623) | gut metagenome | biome: sheep rumen | host: Ovis aries | place: New Zealand | reverse complement strand
ACAACATCTCCTTTTCTCTATTGTACCATGTGTTGACCTATTATGCAATTACACACTGTTTACAATTTGTTTACTCATTCAAATACCGTGCATAGTACTTCTGACCTTGCATCAGAAATACTATGGCTTAAAACTTCTATATCAGCGCCGCCCTTATGGGAGCGGTGTTTTATTGATGATACGAAACCGGTGGCTGTGGTGAAAGCAAACAAGTCTTCGTCCAACAACTGTACACTCGTACAGCAGCTGCCGATCACGAAAGCTAACGGCTCATTATGCATTCATCATTGTCCGCAGGTTATTCTCTTAATGCGTTCGTGTACAAAGCCGTGCTCTTCTTCACGTCTGCCGCAGCGGGGGCATACATCATAGATTATGCCGGAGTAGCCGCAGACAGGATCTCTGTCCACAGGGTGATTGATAGAGCCGTAGCCGATGCCTGATTCCTTCATGCAGCGCACTATTTTCTCAAATGCGGCAAGGTTCTTCACCGGGTCGCCGTCAAGCTCTACATAGCTGATGTGACCGCCGTTTGTAAGAGCGTGATAGGGGGCTTCCAGCTTTATCTTGTCAAAGGCATCAATGTTGAAGTATACCGGGATGTGGAATGAGTTGGTATAATAATCCCTGTCTGTAACGCCCTCGATTATGCCGTATCTCTCTTTGTCCAGGCGGACAAAGCGTCCCGAAAGACCTTCAGCGGGGGTGGCGATGACAGAGAAGTTAAGGCCTGTGCGCTTTGCCTCCTCGTCCATGCGGGCACGCATCCTGCCGACGATCTCAAGCCCCAGCTCCTGTGCCTCCGGGTCTTCGCCGTGGTGCTTGCCAATAAGCGCCTTCAGACACTCAGCAAGGCCTATAAAGCCTATGGTGAGGGTGCCGTGCTTGAATACCTCTCCTACCTCATCATCAGGACCTAATTTTTCAGAGTCTATCCAGATGCCCTGTCCCATTAGGAAGGGGAAATTCCTGACAGTCTTGGTGGACTGTATGCGGAATCTGTGCTTGAGCTGCTTTACTACCAGATCCATCTCCTCTTCAAGGAGGTCGAAGAAGGTGCCTACATTGTGGTCAGCACGTATTGCGAGCCTGGGGAGGTTTACGGATGTAAAGCTGAGATTTCCCCGTCCTGTGACTATCTCCCTTGTGGGGTCGTATACATTAGCCATAACACGGGTGCGGCAGCCCATGTAAGCCACCTCCGTGTTGTAATCACCCTTCTTGTAGTAGGGGAGGTTAAAGGGTGCATCAATAAAGGAGAAGTTGGGGAACAGCCTCTTTGCGGAGACCCTGCACGCCAGCTTGAACAGATCGTAGTTGGGATCTGTGGGATTGTAGTTTATCCCTTCCTTTATCTTGAAGATGTGGATTGGGAAGATAGGGGTCTCTCCGTTGCCAAGACCTGCCTCCTCTGCAAGAAGCACGTTCTTTATTACCATGCGCCCCTCACTGGAGGTGTCAAGGCCGTAGTTTATGGAGGAGAAGGGCACCTGCGCACCTGCACGGCTGTTCATGGTGTTGAGGTTGTGGATAAGTGCCTCCATAGCCTGGTAGGTAGCTCTGTCCGTTTCCTTTTCGGTGTTCTTGGCGGTGTACTCCTGTATCCTGTCGGCTGTGGCTTCATCCACATAGGCAAGGAGCTTTTCGTGCTCCGCCTCCCTGTAGCCGTTATTGTTGTCGAGGATAGGGTATATGCCCTTTTCCTGCATGATCTCGGTGGATATGCGGTCGGCTATCTCCTGACCGTTGTCAAGCATACCCATCATTTCAAGGCAGCGTGCGATGTTGTACACATAGCGGCGGCGGTAGGTCTTCTTGATGCCCTCTGCCATTGCATATTCAAAGTTGGGTATGCTCTGTCCGCCGTGCTGATCGTTCTGGTTGGACTGAATGGCAATGCAGGCAAGGGCGGCGTAGCTGGATATGTCGTTGGGCTCCCTCAGGTAGCCGTGACCTGTGGAAAAGCCGTTTTTGAACAGCTTTATAAGATCGATTTGACAACAGGTGGAAGTCAGTGTATAATAGTCTAAGTCGTGGATGTGTATATCGCCCTCTCTGTGAGCCTTGGCCACATCCGGGTCGAGTATAAACATCTCATAGAACTGCTTTGCACCTTCAGAGCCGTATTTGAGCATGGTGCCCATTGCGGTGTCGCCGTTGATGTTGGCATTCTCACGCTTTATATCGCTCTGCTTTGCGGATTTGAAGGTCAGATCCTCATATATCTTCATAAGACGGGTGTTCATCTCACGGACACGGGTCCTGTCGGAGCGATAGAGGATATACGCCTTTGCAGTGCGGGCATGACCCTCCTCCACAAGCACCTTCTCCACTATGTCCTGTACCTGCTCTACGGTGGGGACTGCATTTCTGCCATAGGTGTCCTCACACATATCGCATACCTTGACAGCCAGGTCTGAGGCGGTCTCATAATCTGAACCGCCTACTGCCTGCGCCGCCTTGTATATGGCTCGTGTTATCTTCTCGATGTTAAAGGTATCCTTCCGCCCGTCCCTTTTGATAATATGTGTGATCATCTTATCCTCCGGTATACTATATATTGTGGTCAATGTTACAGCCAACCACAATATATAGTGGTTGGCACTTGAATTAGTATATACTATTTCAGGATTTATGTCAACTAAAATCGTGTCAAAAAATACCTGCCATTTTTGTATGCTTTTCCTATTGACATTATCCCATTGGGATAAAGCAGAGCTGCAAAATTGCAATGTAACAATTTGTAATCGAACTGTAATTCATTGAGAGGAAACTATGCACTACTATATGCTCAACAAACCCCGGTGCCTTGTCACCGCCAAAACCGATGCAGATCATCCCACAGTCATGGAGTGCTTTCCGGAACATATGAGAGACTCCATCCATCCTGTGGGGAGACTTGATATAGATACCTGCGGACTTCTGCTGTTTACTGATGACGGCATATGCGACAGATCCCTGCTTTCTCCGGAATGCCATGTGGAAAAGACATATTGCTTCTATGCCTTCGGGGAGATGACCGCAGAACAGCTGAACAGCCTGCGTCAAGGGGTATCCATCGGCAACGGCCGTATCACACAGCCTGCCCGTATAGAGATCACCGGAGTATTCGAGGTAAAGGACATGGAGCATCTCATGCCTGACAAAAAGCGTGCCTCATACATGAAAAATCCCCATGGAAAGGCATTTTCGGGAACTCTCTCCATATGCGAGGGGAAAAAGCACCAGATAAAGCTCATGCTGAGGGCGGCGGGCTGCAAGGTACTGTTTCTGGAAAGGACGGCATTCGGGGAGCTGCGGCTCGACCCCGCTCTGGAAAGAGGGGAGTGGCGTGAACTGACAGCAGAGGAAACAGAGTGGATTCAGAGGATGAACGAGAACTACATTAAGAACGGGTGGCATAAATGAGATCCGCTAATCATATTTTAATCGAATATGAATTTTAATAATCTTGATATATTATTCCGAAGGTGTTATTATTTATACATCTTATACATCTCATTTCATATGGAGAAAGCTGATGAAAACACAAATCAAAACAGTTATTGCACTTGCGGCATCACTGCTGCTCCTGAGCGGATGTACACCGGGTCAGCGCAGGGCTGCGGAAAATGTGATGGATCACCTGACCCCTCCCCCGAAGGACTGGTACGCTGAGACCGTAAACTACTACATTTACGGTGCCCAGACCGGGTGGCGGGATGAAAGCCTTTACGGAGATCTATCGCAGGAGATCAAGGATCCTGAGAATCATGCGGGATACTGTCTTGCAGATCTCAACGGGGACGGAACGGATGAACTGCTTATCGGCTTCAACGACGGGGATGACATCACCAGATTCCTTGAGATCTACATCTATCACCCGGATCTTGGGGATCATGTATACAGATCCTTTAATGCAGCCGGTGAAGGATACTATATCTATCTCTGCGAAGGCAATGTTGTCCGCCTTGACTGGGAATATCCCGGCAGGGATGAGCCTCAGAGCGACTATATGAAGCTGAATAAGGATGTGACATCCGGCTGGCCTATACAGCAGTATGACAGTGATCCCCCGAAGCCTCAGAAATGTGATATTATCGCATTTGACAGCTTTGCTGCCGCATCTGAAAGCGGTTCATAAGCCGTGTCTTTCAGCCTTGGACATAATACGTTGGCGGAGAGTGACAAAGATGCCGGCTGATACATCAGCAGCCGGCATCCGCTTTGCACTGGTCAGTCGTTGAAGAGAAACCCCTGCTGATTTGACTACCACACCGATTGGCTATTATGACATATCGTGTTCTGCATCGCAGAAATGATTTGTGCATATTGCCTTTTTCAAAAAATGTCCTTGCATTTTTTGAGGTTGTGTGTTATAATGATACAGTTAGTTAGCTGCTATGTCTTCGTAGCTCAGCAGGATAGAGCGTTCGCCTCCTAAGCGAAAGGCCGGCGGTTCGAATCCGCCCGAGGACGCCAAACATCTGCATCCGCTGTTTTGGGCAGATGCAGATGTCTGTTTTATATGAGATGCCGCTGTGGTGAAATCGGCAGACACAAGGGACTTAAAATCCTCAGATGGGTTTGAGCCATAGGATTTTGCCCGTTCTCGCTTCAGCAATCTCAAATGCCGTAGTTACGGCACTTTGATTTGATTTTGTGAACTTTCTGGTAGAAAAGTTTTTCGTGTCAGTGAGCTTTTCTACCAAGAGTTCTACCAAAATCCCGCTTTTCCCTTTATTTCCTTCGGGTTTGGTCTTGCCACAAAAGAATTTTTTCCCATGTGTCAAGTGACTTGCTTTACTCGATTGATAAATATTTTTCCAATGCCGCCGTGGCGGAATAGGCAGACGCAGCGGACTTAAAATCCGCTTCCGGATACGGAGTACCGGTTCAAGTCCGGTCGGCGGCACCAAAATCGCAAGTTCTCAGTTTGAGGGCTTGCGTTTTTTTTCGTCCCCATTATCCTTATCCTGCTTATCCTTTGTACTCTCTCCGCCAAAGACCTCAGCGATCATTGCTGCCGACTCCTCTTTAGAACGAGGATCAAGATGACTATAATAATTTGCTGTAACATTAAAAGTTGAATGTCCCAGCCAATCCTGGATAGCCTTCATCGACGCACCCTTCGCAAGCAACAGGCTTGCACAGGAGTGTCTGAGGTCATGGAAACGAAGTTTCTTCAGCTTATTCCTGCTGATTACACGCTTGAAGTGATCTGTTACGAAGTTCGGGGTAATGAGCTTGCCGAAGTTGTCTCTGCACACAAAGCCGTCATACTCCCTGTTGAAATCCTTACCGAGCAGTTTAGAGTAATGCTCCTCAAGGATTTTTCTCTCCCTGAGCATATCCTCGATGTGCGGAATCAACGGAAAGGTTCTCTCACTCGCTTTGGTTTTAAGCTCGTTATCGACTCTGATGACCTCTGTACCCGTACCATAGGTGCTTGACACTTTACGGCGCACCGTGATCGTTTTGGCATCAAAGTCTATAGAATCCCACTTCAAGCCGATGATCTCGCTCTTACGGAGTCCGTAATATGCTGCGATATGTACGACCAGTTCGATTCTGTCGCCTTTGAACACTTCAAAAAGCTCGTCAAGCTCCTCTTTGGTGTAAAAGTTCGCTTCAAATTTCTTGATCTTCGGCAAATCAACTTTGTCCGCTACGTTGATGTTCAATAAGTCCATCTTCACAGCGTATTTGAGTGCCTTATGGATATTTGCGTGATAGTGCTTGACCGTATTGCCAGACATTCCGCTGTTAAACTTCTCGTTATAGAACTCCTGAAGCTGTAATGCGGTCAGATCTTTGAGAAGAAGATGCGGATAGCGTTCGTCGAAATAGGCTTTGATTCTGGTGACTACACCCTTATAGCCTACATAGCTGTTGAAAGCAATGCTCGGCTTGGCGGCTTCAAGCCATTTCAGAAGAAAATCACCGAATTCAAGATCAGTAGTACCGTTGGGCGTTGCGGAAAGAACCGCAACACTCGGTTCGACCTTTTCTTCGACTTTCGTTACGCTGCCTGAGAGGAATTCCTCGTAGAACTTTGCAACGATCTCCTTCGTCTTGGCTTTCAGAGCCTTATCGGAACAGCCATCAGATAACTCTGTGGCAACCCACTTTTTCTTCCTTTTGCCTGCGTCATCCTTAAAATCAAAGACAACGTAGAACTTGTCGTTCTTCTTATAAATATGGTGATTAAACGGCAGACCTGCTTTCATAGTAATTTCCTCCTTGTGTTGAAAGCGGTAGTCTGCGCTGCTGACAATATTATTGTAGCGCGCATTACAGCCTTTTTCAAGACCTTTTCTACCACTTCTATAAAAGTATGACTCATAGGACTATTCTACCGGTTATTTTTGTGCGCATTGCATTACAAAGGCTATAACCGTAGCTTTTGCGACCTTGATCTTTCTACCACAAGGAATCTTTTTGAGCTGCTCGTCTTTGATAAGCTGATAGACCTTCTTCCTCTCGTAGCCGAGAATCTGGCATAAGTCCTTCACTTCCAATAGCTCAGGATACTCCGAATACATATTCTGATACAACATCATAGTATCCATATTAAGATACCTCCTTCCGGTCAGAAGGAAAGAAATTGGAAAAGCGTTGATGTTCCATATTCAATTTTCAAGATGCCTTGTGCTGAACCCGTAGGAACAGCAAGCACATAGCTGTCAGATAATTTTATGCGTAAAACCAATGTGCTTTTGGCAGCTCCCCCTCAGACCGAGGAGAAGCTCCCGACAGCATATCAGCCATCATAAAACAGGAGGCAAGCATGAGACGCTATTGGCAGTACCCGATGTAGGATCAGGTACTCCCGATAGCATTTCTGCTATCGTACATAAGAAAGGAATCGTAAAGAGCTATACGAGACGGAACAGAGCGAAATGGACAAAGGTTCTGTCCCGCCCCTCAGCTCAGGAGAAAATGGAATGACAGTTCTTGAAGACACTATTGCGCCCTCTATTCATATACCGACATTTTCCACTTTCGTAAAGTGCAAATCAGAGAAAAAAATGATGATTTATATGATTTTTCCTAAAGATTGTATATCTGCACAAAAAGAGCGGCTTCTTTTTGTTAATCATCACCATTGCAGTCGATGCTTTCGGTTATTGTATTATAGAGAAACTGTAAGCCGCTCCGCACCCTAAGATAAACCGTCTGCTTACTTACTCCGAATTTCTTAGCTAAAATGCTGTATGATACCTCGCCTTTATTATAATAGTACGCAATTATAGCATCGTACCAAAGTTCATGCTCAGCTTTGAGCAAAGCGAGTCCCTTCTTCAGCATTGGAATCAGCTTAGGATTCTTATAGGACGGTTCATCCGCAGGAGCTTCCCTGGATAATAAATACTCCACCTCCTCTATACTGCCATAATGATAAGTCCGGTGTCTTGCATCGACTTCCTCAAGATAGCGTTCATGTCTGACAAGCCGTTTGTACTCCTTAATCATCTCAGGTGTAACGCCCTCAACTTGCGTAATGTCAAAGGTTTCTTCGTTTTTCACGCTTTTCTCCTTTCCGTCAGAGAAAAACGCACACGAAAAGCACCTGAGCGATTGTCGGAGTGTTAATCTCTGACAATCCCTCTCAGCTTGGTGATTGTGTATTTGGCTTACAGAACTGAGATGCAGCGCGCTTGCTTCCGTAAGCTCTATCTATATGATACAGCTTTTTCTTCCATTAGCCAATGAGTAAAGTTGAAATCTGAGGGCAATATAAAACGCCCATGTTTCTGTACAAGCTGTACAACTCACATGGGCGTTTCTACTATTCTATTTTCCATAATAATCAAATTGGACTATAAACACACTTGATAACACGCTTATAAAAATTTCACAGTGTGAAATCCAGACCGAAAATTCATAAAATGTTTACATTTACGCATCCAATCCCCATAGTTCGCAGTTTTACACTGCTTCGCTGCACTCATCTACACCTTCGTCCGTAAGCGGATCACAATGTATTGCCTGCAATAACTGGTTGCAATCGGCAACGGTCATCTTCTCAGAGCCGTTTAACGAACAGCGATCAAGGCAGTACATGATTACTCGGTTCTCAGGTAATGTAGGGTTATCGATGCGAACACCTGATAGTCTTAAAGCGGCCTCTATTTGAGGTGATGTAAGCTCAAGTCCCATTATCAAGGCGAGAATGTATCGTTGAGTCATTCTTTTTGCAGTGCCTTTCAAATATCGGCTTACTGTGGGTTCAGAGAGTCCTGTCCTATCCGAAATATTCTTGTTGCTTAGGTTTTTGCTTTTTTTGATCCGTGTAAGAAATTCGCCGAATGATTCGTTCCGGTCAGGTAAGTCGTTATACCTGTCTATTTCCGCAAATAACGAATCCAAGTTACGGTTGTTGTTAGTACTATCCATCGTTACCTAAAACGGCAACACAGAAATCAGGATAGTTATTATGGAACTCAAAGTAATGCTTTGAAAGAGTGCTTATAGATGCCTGAATAGAACGAAAATCAGTACATCTCAAGCACATCTTCTGCACAACCTGAGCCATAACAGCATGATCTTGACTGTAGCTCCTCACGAATACCACCTCCTCGCTTACCAGTTCGCCTTATAAGGCTTACCTGTTTATTTCAATTGTATTGCCAATAAGGATTACTTTGCCAATAGATTTACTCCAAGATTGGATATTATTTCAGTATACGGTTTTCATATTTCACGAGTAATAGTTATCTGCCATGAATTGTATATCAATCCTCCATTCCTAATGATAGACTTGTCTGTTGAATAGTTTTCTGAATCAAGTTTCTATGAGCGTTCTATTGTGTGATGATTCATTATTCTACGCACACAATGATGTGCCAAAATGCCGTGCCAATTTACTGATACCAAAGATGATGATCAAACCAAGCTCTACGGTATGACTGGCTAATTGCATGAAGCATATCCAGATACAACTCTTTACCGTCGTAGCAGATATTCTCCAACAAGATACTATCTTCGCACTCATCCCTGATGTGAAGAACAATCGTACAAAGCCCGAAAATACGTTGAATCATGCTTCTGTGAAGCTCAACAGACATGATCATATAAATCGGTAACGAGTGTACCTCTTTGGAAACCAAGCCTCTTTCGACTATCACATGACCATTGCTGATATAGTAATTTTGAACATCCAGCAACGAAAGGTGCTTATAGTCCTCCCACGACATAATACTGCTCTTGCCCATCACTTTCACCTCCTTTTCGTTAGATTTTTTGAAATACCATATACAGCAGACTACGTTTCATTGTGCGATTTACCCCATTCTGTTGACTATCATTCGTTGATGTGGTATAATGTTGATAGTCAGCTGAGCTATCGAACTCCGCAGCTCTCACTGTACAGTTATATTATATCCCCGCTGGGAACTGTTGTCAACGATTCAGAACGCAAATTTCTGCTTGGCTCAAACAAAAAAAAATACCGTTTCTTGAAATTATGACCATTTTTCTTGAATTCAGCATATTTTTCTTGAAAAAGAGATAGGGAGGCTATCAATGAGCACTGCCAAAGAAAAGAAGTATAAGGAAGTCAATAAGGATATGCCCATAGCAATAGCCTTAATGATTATGCTTAATAGCAAGGAATTACGCAAATCCTATGTGCCTGATGCTAATAAAGAACGGCTAAATGTGATATTAGCACCTTTGAAATCGGATATTGATCATTTACAAGAAGACCTTTTCCGAAATAATAATATTACACTTATAGAAACCGATAAGTTGTTTCAAGAAATCTATAATAATAGAGAACAATATCATTTTGATAAAGTGATACTGTATCTGAAACGCTTCTATGGGGAAGAAATAGATTTTGCTCAGATTAACAGTTTTGAGGATATACGTCACTGTTATAGGATAATCGTTAATCATCAGACACAAACCAAGAACACAGTATTTACAACAGAGTTCTGCTGGACTATTGCACAGATCTTTTTGAATGGAGATAGTGCAACAAGTCAGGATGAGGGAGTTATTGAATCGGATACTCTAAGTGATACCGATGAAATGTTCATAAGAAGCTACGAAGACGCAAGAGACACTTACCCAATCAGAAAAGAAATGATACAATTGGCAAGCGGAGATGTTTACATTGCCGGAACCACGCTGAAGGACGCATTCTCAACTTCCAATTCAAACAAAAACATTTCAATCATTCATGATTTAATTCAGAATGAAAATATCAGAAATATCTATATATTTGTCCTCAACTACAAATATATGGGGATAAATCAGGAATCAGCAAGCAAAGAGATAGAGACATCACTGACAAACATCATGGACATTGTACTCAAAGCTGACGATAACTGTGCAAAAGTCGAAATATTTTTGCTTGATAGTTTCAATATACCTTTTGCCCTTATAGCAAATGGTAAACTTCTCACAAGAAGCACCTACATTTTCGACTATGCACGCCATTATCGAGGTCAGTACCTATTATTTGGTTCAAACAACTTAGAGTACAAGTCAATTAAAGACTACTTTGATGTGCTAATAAAGAACGCTTACGAACTTGATATGTCGCCACAATCGAGTTATTCCGATGTAGTTAAGCAAAAGTACATTCATGATGAATTCGCTTATAAAGAAAAAAGATTAAAGATCAAGAAGATTTACCCTGTGCAGCTCGATAATCTTGTCAGAGCATCCTTCAATAAGAGTGATAAAGATAGCAAAGAAACAAGCAGTCAGGACTTCTCAATTACTCCTTATGATGATACTCAAAGAGTCCTATTACCTTATCTGTTAAAAACAGAAGAACTGCTTGTTAAATTAGTGCAGATGCACGATCCTAATGGCTGGGCTAAGATTATTCCTTGTAGCGACCTTGGCTTCCCAAACAATATCATGAGAATAGCTGGCGGATTTCTAACAGGTGCGTATTATAATTGGTCTTGCGCAGTTCCGATTGTTCCAGTTGATGCAACCATAAATACCTGCACTTCATCTGTCTTCGAGCTGAAGGGCTTCGATCCTGATACGTTTGATGATGAATCGTTTACAAGAATCGTGAAAACAGTATGCACTTCTGCAATGGAATCAGGTTATGCTTTTTCTTTTGAGAGCGGAAATCATTTTTTGATGATTTCAAAAGATGATTCGGGACGATATTATCTTGTCCTTCATTGCAGTGCAAAGCAAGCAAAGGAATCATGCATCGGACTGTATCCGAGTGAAAGAGTATGGTATAAAAACAAAATCAAAACTCTTTATAGCGACGATCAGACACGATTTATCCGCTATGTTAGATCAGATACTGCTGTAAAGTTTGTCGATTATGCCAATAATTTTCGAGACTTAAATAAGGAGATGCATGAGTACATTGCCAGAGAGTTTGCTTCTTTAACTGGATGCCAAATTATGGGACAGCCTAATATCAAGCATCACTACGGTATGCCTACATCAACTTCGATAGCCATTGGAACATTCGCTGTTGATACTCATTCAACCAATGATAATGACTTAATAGTTCCCGTCTTCTCTGATCTTGGAAAAGATATTTGTATATTCTCCGTAAGCAGAAAACAGGAGCAAACATATACCCCTTCCGGTACAAGCCAAAAGATTGTATTAGTACCACACGGTTGGGGGCAGGAAATACAAGGCATAAAGTCAATTCGTGTTGATTATGTACCTGACGAAAAAGATCGTCAATTGATTTTGACAACAAATACTGTTCATAGCCTTGATGTAACGCCTGCGAACCGTATATGTTTCCCTGAAAAACGTGTCCGTGTTCTTGATTCTGTCGAACAATTCCTAACTCAAGAATGTTCTCATATCAATGGATCTATTAAAACCGTTTTACATCCTGTTTACTGTTTCTGTTCCCGTGCAGTTCAGGATCAGAAATATCGCTATGATAAATAAACAGAAGGGAGATGTTTCCTACGAGTTTATTCTTCCTGCGGCATCTAAAAACCAATCTCAATAAGAACGAAGTCATTTCAGGAATACAAGACAGCGAGGTGTTGCCTGGACAGCAGATCATCGAGTTATCATCCACTAAAGAGATGTTCGATGCTGTACTATGTTCGCCGCTCAAAAGATGCCGTTCAACCATATCGTTAATTGCTGACGAGCGTAAGCTCTCTATTAAGTATTTAGACGAGCTTGCCGAGCGTAATATGGGAGTTCTGGAAGGCATCAGCAGAGCTGATGCTCAATCAAAGTATCCCTCCCTTTTTTATGGAAGTAAAATTGACGTTAGTGCCGAGATTCCAAACGGTGAAAGCATCCTTGAAGTGCGGAATAGGCTGAAACCAATAGCAAGCTATATTATTGCCAATAAGAATAAGAACATTTTAATCTGTTCGCATAATCAGACTCTGAAAATACTGTACTTCTTGCTCCACGAAATGCCCGTGACAAATGATGCTTGGCAATGCCTGAACTTTCCGAACGGCGTTCTTATCAATGTCAGCGATATGAAATTCAATAATATATAACCCAATGACCGAGGTATTGAAGCCTCGGTCATTATTTTTTTCAAAAAACAGCGATTTTCTACTTTACGATTCCTGTTTTTTTCGGTATATATATGAGGGACTGCGAAAAGACGCAAAATCCCTTCCTCTCGGAGAGAGGAAAGGGATATATGAAATCACGCACCGCAGGGCGTGATTCAAACCCAGCAAGCACGGTATCTTGTTCCCACAACTTTCGTGGAAACAAGATACACAGCTTGTCAGAGGGACACCCCTCACACCCTGACTATACAGAGAGAAGAAGTGAGAAAAATGAACAGAGGAAAGAAAGAGGACAGTCGTGATTACTTCATAAAGTACCGTGTCAGTAGAGAGGAACTTGATGCGATCAATAAGAAGTTCAAGAACAGCGGCATGAAGTCGAGGAGTGACTTCTTACGGACGATGACTCTTGAGGGGCATATCGTTATTTTTAGCGAGACAGAATTGAGAGAAATCCGCCGCCTTATGACCACCATCGCCAACAACTTCAACCAGATAGCACGGAGAGCTAACAGCTCAGGTTCGGTGTACGAAAAGGACATTGCTGAAATCAGAGAGGAGATCAATCAGCTTTGGCAACCACTAAACTATTTCCAATCACAACTACTGAGGCTAAAGCGTTAGCCTATATTGCCAATCCGAACAAGACCGAAAACGGCACTCTCATTCGCACATCAGGGTGCAGCACTGATCCTTATCAGGCAAGCCGAGATTTTTCTGCAATTCGAGCAACAGGAACAGGTCTGAATACTGTTCTCTCTCAGCACTTCATTCAGAGTTTTCAGCCTGGTGAAATCACTCCCGATCAGGCTCTTGAAGTCGGCAGAGAATTATGCGAGCGTTTTCTCAAAGACGAGTATCAGTATTTCCTTGCAGTCCATACCGATAAAGAGCATATTCACTTGCATTGTATTTTCAATAATGTGAGTTCTTGGAACGGAAGAACCTTTGAGACAAATATGAATCAGGGCAAGGTCGAAGAACGTGCATGGAAGAAGCTCCGTGATATATCAGATCAGGTTTGCAGGGAGCATAACTTGACGGTCATTAGCCACCCCGATACGACAAAGGGTAAGTCGCATTGGGAATGGGATATGACACGGCAAGGTCTGAGCTGGAAAGCGAAGCTGAAATACGCTATCGACAATGTTATTATGGACAGCGAAAACTTCGAGGACTTTCTTGCAAAATGCAAGGCAAACGGCATCCTTGTAGACTATAATCCGAGCCATAAGATAGACCTGAAATTTATGCTCGTCGAGCAGAAAGAACGCAATCCCCGCGCAAAATTCACCCGTGCGAAAACGCTGGGATGGTTCTACACCACCGAGCAGATCAAAAAGCGTATCGAGGAATACATCGGCGGCATGATGTATACGCCGAGAACGAAGATACGGCAGAGGGTTGTCGATCCGAATATGAAGTTCCTCAGAGATGCGATTGACCGTGGCAATATGAAGCTCGCCAGTATCGCCAAGAATACTATCGCAAGGTACGGTATCGAGCTTGAAGATGTGGAGCGTGAAAGAGACTCCGCTTTCAGTCAGAGAGCTGTCCTTGTCCGAGAGTTGAACACGATGAAAACACAGATCGAGGACTATCAGGTACAGCTATCAGTCCTCATGGAATTTCGCAAGTATAAGCCCATTCATGACGAGCTGAAAACGCTCAGCGGACGGCAGGCTGCGAAATTCCGAAAAGAACACCCATACGAGCTGAATAAGTATGGGGAATTGAACGCTCAACTGCTTGAATGGTATCCTGCGGGACGGACTCCGACCGTTGAAGCATTGGAGCAAAAAATAAACGCCCTTATACAAGAGCGTTCAGAGAAAGATTTTCAGTTCAAAGAAACAGATGCCAAGTTCAAAGCTCTGTCAAGCGCCAAGCGTGATCTTGATGAATTTCTCCGTCAAGAGCGTGATGCTCAGGAGCAAAACCGCAGGCATAAAAAGAATGGGGATTTGGAGTGAGTAAGCAATGAAAATTATCTGATTTTGCTCACACCTGTAACCTTATAGTCGTAATGAGACTTCCCACTATCATCTTTAACTTGAACTCGCTTACAATGTACAGCGTATTTTTTACCGTGATGTTTCAAACCTCTGTGTGCAGCTATATCGTCATGTGCAGCGTGCCAGCATATGTAGCGGTTATACTCGGTGTCATTGGTATATTTGGGATGTGTAATGCGTGGAAACAGCTCAACTATAATTTGCTCAAACCCATTGGCATGAGATATAACATCTATCCATTTATCTGTGGTATTTACGTTATTAGCTTTGTCTCTGACAATGTAAACACAAGTCGCTTCACCGGATTCATTATACAGGGTAAATCCGGCATCGTTAAAACGTTCATACCATTTCTCCATAATCGACTACTCCTTTTCCTGAAACCATCTCAGAAGTCTACGCCCTAAATCGTTGATTTCCATGTAGCACTTTACTGGCGTGCTGCTTCTATCATAACGTATGGTCGTAATACCTATAAGACCGTTCAAAACGTGCATTGTTAAACATTCTTGATTAGGAGGATACCATGTAGCATCAATGATCTCTTGCGGAACTTCTTCGCTCAAAGGATCACCACTTCGATCACCATCCGATAAGTGAATCTCACCTTTTGTAAGGATAGGCAGGACGATAGAGGCTTTCTTCATATTTATAGAAAAATCAAATCCATATTCTTTTTCAAAATCATAATCAGTATATGGAATGTGTCCGCTATCGAGGAATTCGATAATTAGATCCTTAGAAAAACGTGTTACATCGAATAGTTCTTCAGGATATAATTTCAATACCTTCAAAAGAAAGATAGGCTGAACATATTTCAGAAGATTCCGCAAGCCATCTGCAAGGTTCATATATTGAATGCTTCCGACCTTACAGATAAAATCATATGGGATTTTGGTCAAAGCTTCGTCGAAAACTGTTTCCCAGTCGGCATAATTTTCAAGTATGTCAGGATGATAAAGGCAGATAAGTCCGAACAGTTCCTGTTGATTCAGGTTCAGGTGAAGCGATTGAATAATACCAATCAATTCATCATCTTCAATCAAAAAATACGGGAACACATCGTTTCTCATCGAATCGTTTTCACGGTTCAGTTCGGTAATAAGCGACGCTTCCGGTACATTGAACAGATATGCGAGCTTTTTTAGGTGAGCCGGCTTCACCTTTGTTCTGCCGCTTTCCCAATTCTGAATGGTAGTTTTGCTAACTTCCATTTTTTCAGCCAACTGTTCCTGCGTCATCTTGGAGTAGTTTCTCAATCGACTAATATAATCACCAAACGTATTCATGGTTGACCTCCTGAGAATAGTATACCAAAAGCATTTCTATATGTAAACTAAGCGGAATTGAATTATACAATAAAGTTTACTTAGCTTTATTATATACGGTATTCAGGCGAATGTCAATAAAAAACAGATGTACTTGGAAACAGCACATCTGTAATGGATTATGATTATTCGTCTTGCTTAGTATGGTTTTTTTGATACTCCTCCAACGCCGTGAGCAACAGCTTATTCACGCTCATACCCTGAGATTCGGCATAAGCCTTGATCTTCTCACGCTCTCCCTTTGGGACGTTGACACGGATATAATCGTAATGCCCTTTGAGGTATTCGGTGTTCGGAGCGGATTTCTTCCGCTTCTTACTTGCGGTGCATTCCTTGCAATACTTCTGAGAGCCGGAGGTCACGGTATAGTTCTTTCCGCAGATCGGACAGACCTGTTCGCTGCCGATCTTCACAGCCGCGCCGGACTTCTTCTTCTCAGCATACGCACGGTTACGGGCAGCCTGAGCTTTATCACGGCAATAGATACAATATTTGGCACGGGTATTGTTCGTCTCAAACTCCAATCCGCACATCTCACATTTATGCTTAAACAAGAGCATCGCCCCCTGAATTTCGGTATTTACATCTATTGTAGCAGATGTTGGGTGTAAAGTCAAGTATCATCCGAAATTTATACAAATCACACTGGGAAAAGCAGAAAATGGGGGTGCTGATTGCTGCGCTCCTACAAAAATTCCGAAATACAGAAAATTATACTTGACATTGGGTGTATAGTCAAGTATAATAAAAGCACAACAGAAACACGAAACACCACAGAACACGAAAGCGAGGTAAATCCTATGTTAAACAAGTTCATGGTAGCCGGCAGACTGACTGCCGATCCCGAAATCAAGACCGTTGGCGAGAACCGCCTCTGCAAGTTCACCATTGCCTGCGACCGCCCGAAGCGTAAGGGCGAGGAGAAAGCGCAGACTGACTTCTTCGATTGCACCGCCTGGAACCGCAACGCCGATGTGGTAGTTGATTGGTTCGGCAAGGGCGATATGGTAACGCTTGTCGGCGCTGTCCACATCAACCGCTACGAAAAGGACGGTCAGAAGCGTACTTCGACCGAGGTTCATGTCGAGGAAATCCACTTCTCAGGCGATAAGAAGCAAATCGCACATGAAAACAGCGGCTATAAAGCCCATTACACAGACGAAGAACCGCTGTTCTAATCAGGAGGATACAGAAATGAATATGAATCCGATCATTACGGCTGTCGCCAATCAGAAAGGCGGAGTCGGCAAGTCTACCACAGCGTACAATCTCGCAGCCTGCCTTGCTCTGAAACACGGCAAAAAGGTTCTCTTGGTTGACCTTGATCCGCAGGCAAACCTCAGCGAATATCTGAAATACGAGCCGAACGGAAATCCCACGCTTACTCAGCTTATCATGACAGCCTGCACAGGCAGACCGTTGACCACAGAGCTGATCAAGTCGGCTATCCGTCATAATGAAACCGCCGGTGTGGACTACATTCCCTCTGACATCAATCTCGCCAACAGCGAAACGCTTATGCAGACGGCACTTTCGAGGGAAACAATACTCCGCCGGATACTCTCCGAGGATAATGTCTGCGGATATGATTTTGTAATCATCGACTGCCTGCCGTCCCTGGGCACACTCCTTATCAATGCACTCACTGCTGCGGATAGGCTTATCATACCGGTTCAGACACAGAAGTTCAGCCTTGACGGTTTGCAGGCTCTCAGCTCTCTGTATGAACAGATCAAGACAGCTATCAACCCCAAAATCGCAATGCTTGGTGTTCTTCCGACTATGGTTGACCGCACGAGCGTCAGCAGAAATGCCCTTGAGGAGCTTCATGAAAAATACGGAGCTATGCTGTTTAAGACGCAGATCAGTAAATCTGTAGAAGCTGCAAAAAGCTCCGAAAACGGTACACCGCTTTGTATGACCGCCCATAAGCTGGGTACGGAATACGATGATTTTGCAATGGAGGTGCTTTCAAGATGTTAAGTATGTCAGAACTCGCAATGAATCCCAACCGCAAGGTCACTACCGTCTGCTACGGCAAGAAGCAGGAGTGGGATGATCGTGAAGAAGCACAGGCTTTCTTCCTTGAAGCCATGATGAACAGCGATGGTGCTGAACACGACCGTTACGCAGGAATCTTTCTCCAGTTGCAGAACGGTCTTGACTACTGCACCGACGAAGATGATGACGAGGAGGACTGAACAATGAACGGTCAGTTTGATTTAAGTGCTATGCTGTCTGCCCCTGCGCAGACAGCAGTTCAGCAGATACCTTGCGAACAGCTCAAACCTTATCACAACCATAAGTTTGAGCTTTACACAGGTGAACGTCTGGACGATATGGTTTCCAGTATCAAGGAAAACGGTGTCCTTTCTCCGATCATCGTTCAGCCTGACGGTGACGGCTACGAAATCCTGATCGGTCATAACCGCTGGAACGCTTCAAAGATCGCAGGACTTCCGTCCGTGCCGGCAATCATCAAGACAGGTCTTTCTGAGGACGAAGCCGAGATGTACGTCATTGAATCTAATGTGATGCAGAGAGGCTTTGAAAACCTCAGAATATCCGAACAGGCTGCTGCTGTTGCACTCCGGCACAGCGAAATGTTCTCTCAGGGCAAGAGAAATGATATTCTCAGAGAGCTTGCTCTGATGGAGAACCCCGTATCAGCAACTTCAGACCCAGTGGGAATGAAGTCTGCACCTGACGTGAATGACAACATCGGTGAACATTACGGTCTTGGAAGAAGCACAGTTGTCCGCCTTATCCGCATAAATAAGCTGATAGACGAGCTGAAAGCTCTTGTTGACAGCGGAGATATTGCTATCCGTGCAGGCGTGGAGCTTTCTTTCCTATCAGAAGATACACAGGCGGTCGTTGCCGAGTGTGCTGAGGACAGCAAGATCGACATGAAGAAAGCGAAAATGCTCCGAGCATCTGCTGATGAGGAGGGCAATATCGACTGCTACACCGTAGAAAGCATCATCAGCGGAGAGGACGGCGAAATGAAGCCGAAGCCCAAGAGCGTGAAGATCAGCAATGATACCTATACAAAGTATTTCAGTAACGGTGAGAAACCGAAAGAAATCACGGAGACTATCGAGAAAGCTCTTGAATACTATTTCAGAAACATGGAGGAACAGTAATATGAGAAAGATTATCACAGCGGTATTCTGCACCGCACTTGCACTCAGCTCAGGCTTTACCGTCTACGCTGCCAAAGCTCCCGACCGTGAGAGCCTTGAAACCGCTATTTGGGAAGATCTCTGGAACGGCAAGGGCGATAACGGACTTGAATATCCCGAAGCATCGTATAAGCATCATCTGCTTGACAAGTGGCTTGATGATAACTACGGCACAGGAGCTTACGACTGGACCGATGTGGGCGAAGTCACACACGGCTACCGCAGATACTACCGTGACCTGATCGACGGCTGGGACTTTGAGGACGATAACGACGGTAACTGGACGATCGAGACTGAGGACAACTTTTACAGCTTCACTCTCCTGAACGGCAACTGGCAGATGATCGACCGTAACGGCGATACCGTGGACACTTTTCCTCCGTTCAGTACGCTGAAAGACGAACCAGAAGAAAGCACAGGCGGTCATCAGATTAACGATAACGGCGAAGACAGTCCGAGAGTGATCGGAGAGGTCGCAGGAGCAACGGGAACGGCTTCTGAGGGCGGTTCTTCCGCAGAGGGTAACGATACCCCCGATAGTCCGTCAGGCGGTTCTGAGGGCAATCCTGCGCAGTCTGAAACAAATCCTCTGCCTATCATTGCAGGAGTGGCAGCTCTCGCAGGAGTCGGCGGTGCTGCCTACTACTTCACAAGGAAACGGAAGTGATGATATGATTTATCACAGCAAACAGACCGTGGACGGCACTCCGGTTTGGGAGGTCGATACCGACACGCAGACGGTACGCCACCGCAACCCCAAGACGGGCGAAATGGAGCGTTATGTGTTCCATACCGACCAAATCAGGTATTATCTGCATCAGATTGAGGAACATCGCCCTGATCTCTTGCAGGAGATCGTGGACAAGGGCGAAATTTACAAGCACCTGGACGAGCTTGACACAAAGGTTACGGACGCAGTAAACCGTCAGACCGAGCTTCTTATGCAGTCGAGCCGTGACTATCAGGCTGCCGTCATGTCAGGGCGGATCGACCAGTCGGGTGCTATCGGCAATCTGCTCCGTATGCAGGCACAGAGAGCCGTGTACGATACGATGATTTATCTATGGAAGGACGATGAATGATGTTTTGTGCGAACTGTTATAAGGAAATTCCGGCAGGCAAGAGCTATTACAGGCATCAGGACACCAATCAGCCTTACTGCTCTCTGGACTGCCTGAATGACCACATGATCTACACCCACACGCTCACAATTGAAACGAGCGAGGGCAATAAAAGCACCGAGGAACAGGACGATGACGAGTGAGGAATATGTTTATGAACTGAGCCGGAGCGGAGTGAAACTCATAAAAAACGACGGCTCTCTTACCGAGATACCGCCGGACTTTCTGAAACGAGCCACTGAGCTTTGCTATCAGCTCAGGTGCAGTTCTATCAGCTATGATATTGTTGATCCGCAGGACAGCGAGCATACAAAGCTCAGGGTGCTGGATTGTGGGTATGCGGAATGAATATGATAAATGAAGACTAAAAAGGGACGGTTCAAGTGAATCGTCCCTTTCTATTATAACATGATTATATTTACTCGTGGCTTTCAATATACTCTGCCAATGAATCAGCTATTTTTTTAGGCTTTGATTCAGGCTTCGTTTGATAGATTTTGCCTTTAGTATCTTGCCAAATCATAATTCCATCAACACCGGTGTTTTCAATAACATACATAGTATGCGGAACATTTGGATTAAGAGCACGTTCTTGCTCAGTTAATGATACCACATTACGATGTTCAGATTTTGCAATGCCAGTTAGCTCGATGCCATCAGCCATAATAGCCCCAAATTCTTTAAGATATGCCTTATATTCTTCTGAAAAGCTTACTCTCAGTTGCAGTTCAGCATCAGTAATCTGTGTGTTACTTGCAGGTTTAAGGGGCAATAAGTCAGGTAACGCTTTAATGACTTCAATAATATTCTTACTCATATACCTCACTCCTTAGTCTTTTCGGCACGTTCTTTCCAATATGCCTTGCGTTCTTGATTCCAATTATTTCCATCGCAATGAACCTCAGAGTCGATAGAATTATCATGCCACAGACTTTGGTTCTTTTTTCCGTCTTCATATTCACCAGTTCTATGTTCTTCTTCAGTAAGTTCAACAAGAGGCGAGTTAGCTTTTTGCCCAAGATGATGTAATTCAATCGGCTTTCCAGTCTTGCTATCTAAAGGTGGTAAACCACGAGCCATTCGTTCTCTATTTGAAATGCCGTCTTCATCTGTATAGTCAAGGTCTATATTTTCTCTAATCAAGCATCTTCTGCCATTGATCTCGACCTCTCTTAAACCGGCATTCTTGAGAATTTCATACTGCTTCATATTTTGAATACAATCTATAATCTCATCTGACCAACCGGTTTCCTCTTTGATCTTAGCTTTTTCTTCGTCGGTTAAGCCTTCTGACTTAGTTTCGTCTGTATTTGTTTCCGCTGCTTCATTGACATTATTGGTCAAAGAGGATTTGAGAGAGCATTGCTCTAAGAGAACAATTCGGGATGTACGTTCAATAAATGGAATGTCGGGAGACTCTACGGTCAACGCTCCGTTGCTTTCAATATCAGTAGATACTTCCTGAGCATCGATGACTTCTTTGGCAGCAACTTCTAACGAAGCCTTATCAATTGCATTGATTGTTCCATTCAATTCGTTCATCATGAATTCTTTCCTCCCTTCATAATCTGCTCTATATCTTGTACGGTTTCATTGGAAACCTCAAGATAATACTTGCGTATCGAACCTGGGATGTCGGTCGATTGTGTTAATTTCCTTTTAACAAGTGCAGCAATATTGACCTTAGCGTACTTTGCAATGTCTGATGAATACAACTTTCCGAGCATCTCTTTTAGTATCTGAGCGTTATCATTTGTGGGAGAATAAAGATACTCGGTTAGCTTTGATATAAAAATGTCATCGGGAAGAACATTAGTACAGTATACGCCCCTTACCATAATAGACAGGATTGTTTCTGATAAGAAGCACGATGTGATGCGGTAAATATCGTTATTACTTATAAAAAGCAACTGGATACCACCGGCTTTTATTTCGTTAGAAACACTATTCATCAAAGCCGTACATGACTTTTTACAGGTTTCTGCATCTTCACACATCAATGTATTTAGAAAAGCTATTGCTTTTTCCTTCATTGCGATATTGCCGCCAAATGCATTACGAATAATACTAAGATTGATCAGATTGAATCTATCAGCTTGATTATTGTATTTATTAAATAGGAGTTCATCGCTAACAAATACGTCAAGGTCTTGTTTTTCGTTATCGTCATCTATAAAGGAATTAGAAACACTAATTTGAACAGGAAGAACCATTCCTTCCTTATGGCAATAAGCGTATCCCGATTCCAAAAAGCCAAGCTGGATTGAATCTTTCTCAGTAATGCCGATTGTATTAGCTATAACCTGCTGATCATCTACAGATACAATTCTTTGAACGATTTTGGTAGAGGAATTTTTAATGACATCAGGAGCGAGCTTTGTGGGGATTTGTTCTGCCACAATAACACCTTGTCCATAAGAACGCATTTCTGCAATCATATTTGTAAAGTGTTCTACTGCTTTTCCTTTGGGATTTCCAAGAGTTTCGGTAGATCTTTCGGTATCAACATTTTTCAATAGACGATGAGCTTCCTCAATCACTAATAAATGGCGTAAACCAGAAGAGTTAATTCCATTTGTTTCCTTTTGAATTTGACGGTACTCGTTAATAAGAATTACTAAAAGACCAACACTAAACGCTTTATCTGAATCATCTGCTAAGCCTTCGAGTTCAAATACAACGTTTTTCTCCAACAGTTTTTCAAGGTCAAGGAACTCATTCGTATTGTATGTATATCCCTTAGTACCGACGCATAGGTTCTCTAACCTAACTTTCATAGCGGTTTTAACATTTCCCGCTACTTCACCGTCATATTTTAATTCCTCATCAATATACCGAGCAATTTCATCTTTAAGTTCCTGCATTGTTGGGAACAGATATTTATGTGCTGAAAATGAATACTGCTCTTTCGTGTGACTCATACTGAAAAAGTCAACTGCGCTGGTTTTCTTCACAAGTAAAGGATGATAGCCAAGAGTTAAATCCCAACCTTTGTTCTTGTAGACAGCGTGCAAACACTTTTCCAATATGTACGGCATCGGACCATAGAATGAAAATGACGCATTAAAGAGGTCTTTTAGATAATCAATATGAACTTGAGGACTAACACCTGGAAGAATATAAAATGGATTGATCTGAGGTGCATTGATTTCAGGCTTTCCGAATGTATACACTTCTGTATCAGTCGCTAAGTTACGGTATTCCTTTTTGGCTGATTCTATAACAAGGAACGGTTTCCTTGCTTCAATCAGAATCTTTTTAACAGTAGTTGTTTTACCGCTTCCCGTAATGCCACAGACAAATGTATGCTTGTTCAGATCAAGTTCGCTTAGCGAAAACGGCATATTATCGAGCTTGCGTTTGCCATCAACTACGTTTCCAATAGTGATACTGTTTTCCGTGATTCTGCTTGCGAGAAGCGGGAATCTCGTTTCCAGACGCAACTCGAAATCGGGTACGCTTTCTGTTGGTACAGAACATAACAGACCCAATTCTGATGAGTTGATAAATGAACATAGCGGATTTGAGGTTGAACTGTCAAGAAAGTTTGGAATTCGCAGCTTATCATCATAAGCCGGTTCCGGTGAAAAAGCTATCATTGGCAGTTTTTCAGCATCCAGTTTTGATAATTCTCCGCATAAACAAGCACGAATAATATTTCTTGATACTTCATTGGGTGCAGAAAAAGCAATTGCTGTCTGCCAAATGCCGTTGTTTTGTCCTGCTTTCAGTCTCTCAATAGCAGTATCAGCATAATTCATAAGCTCAAGAGCAAATCCATTCTGAATATCGCAAGATACTGTTTCGCCATTTGTAATCGCCTTGGATATAGATTCGCTAAAGCCTTCGGAGTGTGATTTACCTTTTCCTACGATGTTGCCGATTATTGTTCCTAAGCCTCCGCCTAATGCTCCGCCAAGAGCAGTTCCTGCAACCGTACCAAGACCAGGAAGCAGAAAAGTGCCAATTAATGCACCTGCACCCGCACCGACCGCTGCACCGCCACCACTGCCAACTTGTCCTGCTATGCTGTTCTTGGTATCTGTCTGGGTTTTAGTTTCAGTTTCGGTTTCTGTGAAACTGTTGGAACGAGCAATATTCCGCTTACTTACAGCAAAAGCCTGATCCCTAACTGATATCAACTCTGATATGTTCCGAGAGATCACATCTCTTCCTACAGGCTTAGCAATAAACAGGAGTGTATAATCTTTCCCGTTCAGACTGCGCATAATTGAAGAAAGGCTAAACTGTTGCTTTTCATCATTTACATATAACGACGGAACACCAGATAAAATACCGTGACTCATTTTGCTATTTGGATCGGATTTGAAAGATGGAGTGATAGGCTCTAATTCTATTCCTGAAAGCATACCCTGAGTAACTGATATTACGCTATCAACATCTCTACTCTTATATATCCCTATTACAAGATTGGTAACGCCATTCTGACTTATAATTCCGTAAGCTATGGGAACAGAAATCGAGTATAAAGCTGTAAACAGCTTCTGGAATCTTTCACTTACATCCTCAAACACCTTGTCAATATTAGCTGCTGTGCAGCTTGTGATACGAAAGAATGTAATACTTTGAAGTCTTTCTGTTCCCACGCTATCAAGGTATTCCTCTATATTGGACTGATCAACGAGGTACGAGGGATAAACAAGCTGCAAAAACTTAGCAGTTTGCTCGCCAACAATAATGCTATCATTATTGAACTCCTGCAATAATGCCTTTCGTTTTTCTATCAAATCATTATTCCCCATACAGAACACCACCTTAAATTGTCAGCTTAATTTCCTCAACTCGCTTGTTATAATAATTCTCTACTTCATCGAACCAACCGATGAATTGAGTTTTAGCTTTATCAAGGTAATTATCAATAGCATTTTGTAGTGCCTTTTTACTACGATTCGGCTCTACCGTATAATAATCAGCAATAGCAGCACCCATAGAGGCAACAATCAGTACGCTAATAGGGATTGGGACAAGAGTTGACAAGCTAAGTCCCTTAATTAACACATATCCAATCTCAATAGCTCCGCCGACGAGAAGCGTTCCTCCGCCTACCGCTAAAGCATTGATTTTGCTTGAAGCCTCTTTATAATCAATGGTGGTGCTGGCGGTGAATTGATACTTATCTAAGATTTCCTTACGAAGATTAGCCTCAGTGAATCTATTCTGCTTCGAAATATCGGTAAAAAAATCTGTTTCCATCAAGGTGTCATTAAGATCAAAAAGCATATCACTTAAAAGTGACTTGCTTCGAGTAGCAAGTTCAGAACTAACAGTTTCCGTAATCTTGTCGGTTGCTTCTTTTGATGTTGAGGACTCAGTTATAATAGAAGCCACTCTCTTTTTTAACTCCCCAAACATTTTATCAACCTTCGGCATTATTTTTGTACTATACATTTCGGTTAATACCTCCCTTAATTTTCTTTACAGTTGATCTTTGGGTTTCAATTTCGTTCGACATTTCAGAAAGTCTCTGGATTATGGACTGAATCTGTTCTGCTGTAGCTTTTGCCTCCATAATAGCATCCAGTTCAGTCTTTTTGGCTGTTGCATTTTGAGCCAGCTCTGCAATATATTTTGTGCGGATATTCTCTACAAAATCTTCAAGATTACTCGTCAAATCATTCTTGAGCTTGCCAAGTCTGCCTACAATGTCACTCTTGATTAATCCAAAGTGCTTGTTTTGAACATATACAGAACGAGTATGCGATTTTTTGAATGTTACGCCTGTTTCATAAGATTCAGTTTCTTTTGCCTTTTCCTTTGTTGAATCCTTTATTTGTTTGAATGTTTCTTCTGTAAAATCCGGTTTTAGAGACTCGAAAGGAATAGTGCTTTTATCACTTAATGCGACCAACTCTTTATCAAATTCTTCCACTACTTGGATTTGAAGTCTTTTTTGAAGATCCTTGAAGTAGTCGATTTTTTCTAAAGATAAGCGTTCTAATTGATTAAAAGCATCACTGGAATTGGGTGCTATTTTTTCAACCGAAGATAAAAAATCAGACACCGTTTCTTCTGCTTCCTTTTTAATTATACCGTCATCTCCACGAAATCGACGCACAACATTATCGACCCCCTTGCCCATCTTATTCTGAAGCACGTCCAACTCTTGCTTAACCTCAGCAATCTTTTTAGCCAACTCTGTAGGATCCTCAGCTTTTTGCCTGAACATATCTATACGAGAATTCATGTCATTCCACAGTTTGCCATACATGGTGCTTATTGAATCCAATAATGCTGCTAACAGGATATAATGAGCCTTTCTGCCGAACGTGTTAAGAGCTTGATAAATAGCATCAAATCTTGATTTTTCATGAAGCTTGTTGATGAAATCATTATTGTCGCCATCGCCAAACAAACCATTTGTTTCAGTATAGGCTTTTGTAACAAAATCATCAAGTTTTCCTTCAGAGTTTAACCTGCGCAATTCGCTACGGACATCTTCGATGCCTGCAAACTGCTTTGCAAACAATTCTGCTTTGCTGTCAACAAAAAGAATACTATGCTTTTGAAGCTTTGAAGAAAACTGTTTATATGCTTCCTCTTCTAATCTTCGGATATCAGCTTCGTTTTTTGTAGCTATATGAGTCAGAACAAGGAATAGTGCGTTTTTGTTTCTTGCGACGCTTACATTCTCCATAAACTGATTAAATTGTTCAGATTCAAGAGATTGTCCAATAACAGGCTTTAAAAAGATTATAGCATCAGCATTCTCAATGTATTGAGAAGTGATTTCGGATACGCCGCCACGTGCACATACACCTGGACTATCAATAATCTCAATACCACGCAGTTCGTCTCCAAAAGGGAATGTTACTTCGATTTTTGTGACAATATCCCTCCATGTGTTTATCCGTTCCTTAATGTAAGCCCAAATCCTATCGTTATAATCAGGAATATTGTGAATATTAGCGGCTTTAACTTCAGGGGAGTTAAGCATAGCTTCAACTTCCGACCTTGAAACCGTCATTTTTATGCCTTCATCTAAAGCCCTTCGTCCTGATTTTACAAGTATCTCGCTATTGATTGTAGGAACGGGAATATCTCTGTAGTCATCGTCTAAAGCTGCATTTTTCTTTAAGAATTCACGAGCTTTAGCCTCATCTGTGATAGTATCAACTCTTCGATCGGCATACGTTGCTTTGACAGCAAACTTTTTCCCGTACTTGATCTCTACAATAGCACTGGTACACTGCTTAACATCCATAGGCAATAATTCTACGCCGAGATATGCATTAATAAATGTTGATTTGCCACTTTTGGATTCACCTGCAATAATGATATTAAATCTATCAGCCTTTACTCTTTCAGCCTTTCCTCGTATATCAGAAAGCAAAGCTCCAAGTCGCTCCATAGGATCAGGCAGATCAATCGCCTTAGCATAGTTTTGTAACTCTGAAACAAGCTCCTCCAACTGCTCATATGAAGCAATAACCTCATTTTTTCTTGCGTTATAATCAGAACTCATTAATACCCCTCCTTAATATAGGCGTAATTATAGATACATTCATAAGTTAATTATTTGCTGCGATGAAAAAAAGACGATGTGATGTTCGTTTCAAATGTAAACTTTGAATGTATATATAGACATTATACCACAAATCAACTCAAATTTCAATAGTTTTCTTAATTTTAATTGTGGAAATCTTCTGATTCTCATCAAAAAACAATAAAAAATCTTTCATTTATTAACAATATCATCAATGGGCGATAAAAGATTAAAAGCACCACATATACAAAAACAACGTAGATATGGTGCTTTTAAGAAATGCCACGCTAAACCTGCATAAACTCCGGCTTAGGCTCAGGATAATCCTTTGCCTTTTCCATAATCATCTTTGTCAGAGCCTTCTTCGCTATCCTGCTGGGATCACTGTCAGGACACACCCACTCACGCAAGCTGTCTTTGCCGAGGATAAGCGGCATTCGGTCATGGATAGAGCTTACGGGTTCGACCGATTCTCTTGTTATCACGGCAAACATCGGTATATGAACACCTCTATGCTCCTCAAAGCGGTACAGTCCTGCGAGGTATGTGATCTCAGCTCCTTCCGGCTGTATCGCATACTTTTCTTTTTTGATGTTCCGCTGTTCATTTGTGTTATGATAGCCGACCTCAGAGGGCGGTATGCCCCATTCGTAGTACCACGATGCTGGTATCACGCATCTCCGCCTGAACCAAGAGTCTTTCCATACGGGCTTCCGGTCCGCTGTTTCGATACGGCAGTTGATAAGCGGTTTTGACGATTGTTCGACCGTGAAGCCCCAAATCATCGGAAACACCGCCATATTGCCTTGCTTGTTCGGAGCAAGCACCGCTGCCATATCGGTAGGGCGGATATTGCCCGACATTTCCGCCGAACGTGACATAGTGTTCCTGATCGTATCCGCAAGCGGTAACTG
>OCTW013383248.1_pt1 | contig 28571 bp, 14 predicted proteins | sample 1539671 | NCBI WGS metagenome assembly OCTW01 (sample SAMN02144230, study PRJEB22623) | gut metagenome | biome: sheep rumen | host: Ovis aries | place: New Zealand | reverse complement strand
GTGATATGGAAGCGGATGAGTTCCACTTCACCGTAACTGAGACCGATGACAAGGGAAATCCACTGAAGGTAAAGGATGCCGATGGAAATATTGTCGATAAGGTTGTAGCAAGAGGATCCAATGCAGCAGCAAGTAAGGATCAGGCAGCAGCTATCACCTTCGACCCGATTACTTATGACAGTGTAGATGCAGTAGGAACCCATTCCTATGTCATCACTGAGGATGCAAGCAAGCAGGCAGGAGTCGCAGTCAATCGTCAGAGCTACAGGGTTAAGGTTGTAGTATCTGATAATGGAGATGGTACTCTGACGGCAGAGGCAGTCTCTGCTACAGACCAGAATGACCAGACCATTACTCCTGCAAGTGGAATTGTATTCACCAATAATTACAAAGCATATGGTTCCTTAGATCTCCTTGGAACCAAGACACTAGAGGGTAGACAGCTGACAACACAAGATAGCTTCCGCTTCGTAGTAGAGGAAGAGACACGTGATGCAGAGGGCAATGTAAATCGCCGCCAGGTATCCAGTGCGAAATTAACACAGGAGTCTATCGCAGCAGATAAACAGAGTGCAAAGCTTGTCTTCGACCAGATCAAGTACACACTAGCTGATGTGGGAACCCATACCTATAAGATCCATGAGGTTATCCCAGAAGCAGCAGAGAAGATAGCAGGCATCACCTACGATACAAGGGAGTATACCCTGGTCGTAACTGTCTCTGACAAGGGGGATGGAACCCTAACTGTAGAGACACGTGATGCAGCTGGTAACACAGTAGATGTAACGAAGGCAGACACCTATAGCTTCAAGAATAGTTATGCAGCGAATGGTGATATTACACTGACAGGAAGTAAGACCCTTGTAGGACGTGACATGAAAGATGGCGAATTCCATTTCACAGTGAAGGAACTCGATGCCAACAGCCAGCCGATGAAGGATGCCGAAGGCAATGACATCATTGTAACAACTGGCTCTAATGCAGCAGCAGAGCAGGGCGTAGCAGCAGATATCAACTTTGGCGCGATTACCTACAAGTACACTGGTACCAATAAGGATGTCTTAGGAGATCATACTTATCTCATCACTGAGGATCCATTCCAGGGAGCAGCAGAGGATGGCTCTAAGGATGGACTGCAGGCGAATAGCCAGTCCTTCAAGGTGGTTGTCCGTGTAACAGATGATGGACAGGGGAATCTCACAGCAAGTGCCATCTCTGGAACAGATGCAGATGGAGAGACCATTAATCCAGCAACTGACATCGCCTTTATCAATACCTATGAGGCAAGTGGCGACCATAGCTTCTATGGCACCAAGACAGTAGCAGGTAGAGATCTGACCCCTGGAGAGGATTATCAGTTCCAGGTAGAGGAAGTAATTACAGATGAGGATGGAAAAGAAAACCGTGTGGAAGTATCCACTGGTCATCTGAACCCTGATACCATCGTTGGTAATCATGGAGATATCCTCTTTGGAACTCTCCACTACACCTTAGCGGATGTGGGAACCCACACCTATAAGATCCACGAGGTCATTCCAGCTGATCAGGATAAGATGGCAGGCATCTCCTATGACAAGACAGAATACACAGAGATCGTAACTGTATCTGACAAGGGAGATGGAAGTCTAGAAGTAGTCGCAAAGGATGCCGATGGCAACCTGATTAATAGTGGCGAGACAAAGACCTATAACTTCACCAATACGTACCAGAATGTAGCAGTTCGCTTCACTGGCAGCAAGACACTTGCTGGTGGGGACATTGCAAGCTATCCTGGAGCATTCCGCTTCGACTTAGTAGACAGCGATGGACAGGTCATTGATACCGCGAAGAACGATGCGACCGGTCGGTTTACATTTGCTCCAATCTACTATGAGGCAAGTGATGTAGGTGAGCATACCTACACCATCGTGGAAGAGAATGCAGGACGAATCATCAATGGCATCAAGTATGATGACAGTGAGATTCCTGTAACCGTAAGTGTAGAGAATCGAGCTGGTAAGCTGGTGGCTACAGGCCAGGTAGAAGGGGATGAGATCGCCTTCCATAATGAGAAGCTGTCAGAGATCACCGTTCAGAAGAATTGGGCAGATGATCAAAATGCAGCCAATGCTCGTCCACAGCAGATTACCGTTGATCTCCTGCAGAATGAACAGGTGGTTCGCTCTGCAGTCCTGACAGGCGCTACAGACACCTGGACCTATACCTTTAAGGATCTGACACCTGGTACCTACAAGGTACGTGAGCGCTCTGATAGCCCATACTACGAGGTATCCTACGATAAGCAGATCTTAGATCTCACAGATGAGAATGGACAGGCTAAGGATGAGACAGTAACAATTACGAATACTTTTGAGAGAACAGTAGACCTGGTAGCCTATAAGGATCTCATAGGACAGGCTCTGAATGATGGCCAGTTCCGCTTCAACCTTCATAGAAATAGCGATGGAGATGACACCAGTCATGACCTCACAACCACCAACCGTGGCAATGGCTCCATCAGCTTCTACGATGTGACCTATGATCCAAATGGTTACACCATGTACGAGGTAGCAGAGCAGTCTAAGTACCCGCACATCACCTTTGACGAGCATAATTCGATTGCTACAGGACTGAGATTCGATCCAGAGGGTAATCCAATTACCCAGGAAGACGGCACAGCACTTTACACCTTTAAGAATGTATACCGTCCGATCGTTCTCCGTGTACAGAAGCGTTCTAAGTCCGCACCATTTGATCCGCTGGTTGGCGCAACCTACGGACTGTACCGCTATAGTGCAGACGGTAATGATGTCCTGGTAGAGGCACAGCTCTCTGATAGCAATGGTTATATGTACTATGGCAAGATTGAGCCAGGTGTGATCTACTACTTCAAGGAAATTAGTGCACCAGCAGGACATGAGGTAGACCCTTATGCTGGTAAGCACTTCCAGGTGAAGTACACAGAGAATGGTAATATCGCAGTCTATGACGAAGATGGTAATCCAGACACTACCTATGGCGATATCACTACCATGGAGGATAAGACAGAGGGCTATCGCACAACAGAGATCATCAAGGAGAAGGACTCCTTAGATGAGATCCAGGCCAATGAGAAACAGAGCCGCTATGCATACACAGGTAATGGTGTGGATGCAGTTGCAATCGCTGACAAGGGTGCATTCCCAGAGGGAACGACCATGGTAGTTACTCCTCTGACAGGAGACCGCTTAGCAGAAGTAGAGACTCTCTTAGAGAATAATGTAGGCCAGTTCAATACCATGGCCTTCTACGACATTACATTTACCGATGCAGATGGTAAGGAAGTCGAGCCGGCATTTGGTGATGTAGACGTCACCATCCAGCCAGAAGTTGGTCTGGATACCAAGGGAATCGAACTGAAGAATCTGAAGCTGATTCACTTAATCGATGATGGTGATCCAGAGAGCACCGTGAAGACAGTAAGTCTGGTAACAGGCTCCATTGCAGCTGAGGAGAAGGACGGAGAGGAGAAGCTAACACAGACCAAGATTACATCCAAGAGCTTCTCTGTATTCGGTCTCATTGATCCAAAGGATTCTACACTGGGTAATAACTATTTACTGACAGCAAATGGTGTAGGTGACTTCGTATCTAAGCTGAAGGTTGCAAAACTAGACACTCAAGGTAACTTCATCCCGAATGCAACCTTAGATGTCTACACCTTTGATCCGAAGAAGAAGGATGGAATCGGAGAGCGTGTCATTCGCTGGACCACAGCAGAGGGATGCCAGTATCTACAGAGAATCCTCAATGTCGAGACTCCTTATGTACTGGTAGAGACCAATGCTCCAGATGGATATGCGATTGCAGATAATATCATCTTCTCCATCGGAAAGTATGACTCCAGCATCACTTGCTACACCCTGAAGGATGGCAAGCTGGCTGCAAGTGAAAAGGAGACGCAGCTCCATACCAATGGCAGCGAGCTCATCATGGTGGATGATCCAATCACTGTTATGAATAAGACAGACTATAAGATCATCCCTCAGGTGAAGGAACTGACCAGAGATCGTGAGATCACAGTACCTGGAGCACCAAAGACTGGTGACCAGCCGATCATCCCATTGGTTGTGATCCTCTTAGCAGGAATTATCGGCTTCGCAGGAATTGAAATAGAAAAAAGAAGAAAAAACAGGGGGGAAAAGCAAAAGTAAGACACAAATCTTGCTTTCGTGGTACCTGTCGTGGCATGCCAAAATGCCAGATAAACCAGAATTGTATGAAAAATTATCAGAATAATTGTGTATAACTTGTAAAAATGTGAATAAAATGGTGGAAAAACAGACAATAATAAAGAGCCTGTAAAGTGAAAATAAACTTTTTATTAAAACTCCCTAGAAATGCTTGCATCGAGAGGCTTGGGAGTGCTATAAAAGTATCGTACTAGCTGACAGGCTAATATAATTTTTCATAACTCCGCCACGAGATGCGAATCTCGTGGCACTCCCCGAATATTCAACCGGCTCACTTTTGTGGGTCGGTTTTTTGTTGCACAAGACCGGCAAGTGAATGGATGACTTTGCTACGTTTATATCAGTATGTGAAAAATCACGATAGTGGAGTATGATAAAGAGTAATACCAAAGACAGGATTGGTCTACATTTACGAGGGAAGCAGCGGACATCATTTGAGGGTAGTCCCTAAGGGAGAATCGGATGAGAAAAAGAGTACAGAATCGAGGGCTGAAGAGAGCTGTTCGGATCATACTGCTTCTGGTGGTTGCAGTGTGGGGATATCTGGGCTATCGCTACTTCTTCACTGTTACACAGAAGTATACGGAGCGGACAGTGGAGTTAGGCTCTAAGAAGCTTAGCAGTGATCCCCATGATTTCTTCATCGGAAGGGAAAAGAATCTAGAGAGTGCTAGTGTGGACACCTCTGAGGTGGACACTAAGACCATCGGAGACTACAGGGTCCGTGGCTATGCTCTGGATCACACATATACCTACACAATCCATGTGAAGGATACGACAGCCCCAAGCATCGCTAAGGATAAGAAGGCGGTATTTGGCAATAAGAATAGCTACCAGGCAAAGGAAATCGGTAAGGTCTCTGATAAGGGAGAAATCAAGTCCTTCTATGTCACTGGTGCCAAAGATGCCAAGGGAAATGAACTGAAGATTAAGGAGCATGCCTTTAGCCCTGAGGATGTGGGGGAGTATCAGGTGATTTTGGAAGCTACCGATGAGAGTGGGAATGAGGCGACGAAGGAAGTCTCTGTGAAGGTAGAGGAGTCTCCACACTTTCTCATGGTAGCGGATCGGAAGATCCAGGTAGGTTCTGACTTCGATCCAAGTGAATTCGTCTTCGCTGAGGATAAGGATAACAAGGACGTCTCTGATTCTGTCACAGCGGATGCAGGGGACTATAACTATAATAAGTCTGGGGAGTATACCATTACGGCTTATGCCACAGATAAGAAGGGAATTAAGGGCCATACCAGCTTTAAGATCACAGTTGGTGATTTCGGTGGAGTCAATGACTATGGCTTTACAGACTCAAGAGAGACGAGACAAGCGATGCTGGACCATGGCTACTTTAAGACCAGAAAAACCGACGGCAATAATACGGATGCCTCAGCCCTGGCGACAGAGCGTTCCTCTGTAGGTATTAAGGGTGGATCAAGGGCGGCAACATGCTACTGCTTCTCGGGATTCGTCTGTAAGGTGACAGCAGATAAGGTCTACTTCGGAACAGCCAGACACTGTCTGGAGTGCTTCCCCATTGCAGATACCACCATTGTGGCGAACTCTGTAGGAACTCCTGCTACTATAAATACGGCAGATATCAAGACTATCCAGTCTGAGAACCATGATACGGCTATGTTCTCAGTGCCAACCAGTTACTTCGACTTCGAATATCTGAGACATCTGAGAGAGGTAATTGTGGACTCCAGCGTCTATGACCGTCTGCCAGAGCATGACACGGTTGTGATGAATATCCAGAGCTTCGGTATGCCAGATGTCAGCTGGAGTGATATCATCCTGCCGGTGAAGGCTAGGTCCTTTGATCAGGCTGGCTCCAGATGGGGTTCTTTTGATGAGTCCTATGTGGTTACGGATAAGGTAACCAAGCAGGGAGAGAGTGGTGGACCACTCTTCGATAAATACGGTGAATTAATCGGAATCAATTCCTGTATTATCTATCTACCTGATGGGACCGCTATCTCCTGTTTCTGTAGACTGGAGGGACTGACAGAGCTAACAGCAAGGCTAGGAGAATTGTAGACTAGGAGATGAGTGAAGAGTCCGAAGGGAAGCTTCCTAAGACATTATCCTTCGTAGATGTCTTCGGGCCTTCGGTGGATAGGAAAAAAGCCATCAAAAAACCGCAGGATGGGAAAATCCTGCGGTGATATGCCCTGTCGCCAGGGATTATGAAAAAAGATTTGTAGCCTTGAGCTACCTAAACTGTTTTGGATTTTAGCATAATAATGGATAGAACTCATCAGTTTATGGAAAAAATTTACACATTTTTCACAAAATTGTAGAATTACACCACGACCGTGGAATAAAGTGACGCAGTAGTCATATTATAGATAGAGTTGAACTAGAGTTAACAGACAGATGAATGAAATTCACCACCATAAAACCATAGTGAAACATATGCAAGCAAAGTTGAATTACATTGAATCGTATAGTGAATAATATTTAAGTGTGATATAATCTCAACATATAGCAAACTGTAGTTGAAATTTATTTAAGTAACAAGAAGAGATTAACACACTATGAAGAAGGAACGTAACACATTTACAGGAAAAGTTGGCTTCGTCCTAGCCGCCGCAGGTGCATCTGTTGGCCTAGGTAATATCTGGAGATTCCCATACTTAGCTGCACAGTACGGCGGTGGAATCTTCCTTTTGATTTATATCATCCTGGCTATGACCTTTGGTTATACAATGATCATTGCAGAGACAGCCATTGGTCGTATGACAAAAAAGAGCCCAGTTGGTGCATTTAAAAGCTTTAGTGATAAGAAGTGGATTGCTGCAGGAGGTTGGATCAATGCCATCATCCCCATCCTGATTGTCCCTTATTATTCTGTAATCGGTGGATGGGTCATCCGTTACTTAGCTGAATACATCATAGGCGATGCACATAAGCTGGCACAGTCGGATTCTTTTACGAACCTGATTGGCTCTGGTCTGAATTCGGAGATCTGGTTCTTAGTATTCACAGTATGCGTACTAATCATCATCTTCATGGGTGTTCGTTCTGGTATTGAGCGTGTATCTCGCGTCATGATGCCAATCCTTGTTATACTGGCAATCATCGTATGTATCTACTCTATGACTCGTCCAGGAGCAGTAGAGGGTATTAAGTACCTCCTGATTCCGAATCTACAGAACTTCTCATGGATGACCGTTGTATCTGCTATGGGACAGATGTTCTACTCCTTGTCCATCGCCATGGGTATCCTGGTAACCTTCGGTTCCTATATGAAGAAAGAAGTATCCATTGAGGGTGCCACCAGACAGGTCGAGTTTTTCGATACAGGTATCGCTATTATGGCAGGCCTCATGATCATCCCAGCAGTATTTGCTTTCTCTGGTCCAGAAGCAGCCAATAATCTGAAGGCTGGTCCAAGCCTTATGTTCATCACAATGCCAGCCATCTTCGACTCTATGGGATTTGGAAGTGCAATTGGTGCAGCCTTCTTCCTCTTAGTCTTCTTCGCAGCATTAACCTCTGCAATTGCATTGTCAGAGAGCGCGGTATCTACCTTCGAGGATCAGATGGGCTGGAGCCGTAAGAAGGCGACGGTTATCATTGGTATTATTATGATTGCCTTAGGATCTCTGTCAGCCCTTGGCTATGGTCCATTGTCAGAGGTGAAGATTATCGGAATGCAGTTCCTAGACTTCTTTGATTTCCTTACCAACTCCGTAATGATGCCAATCGCAGCATTTGCAACCTGCATGCTTGTAACCTTTGTAATTGGTAGAGATAAGATCGCAGATGAAGTATTAGAGGGTGGTGCCTTTGTTCGTCGTCCAGTGTTTAACTTCATGATTAAGTATCTGGCACCAGTCTTTGTCCTGGTAATCCTAGGATCTAGTATTGCGAATGCTTTTGGATGGATCTCTATGTAAAGGATGGGATAGAGGGGTACCTCTACTCCCTTTAAGGCTTACATGGATTCTTTATAATAGAGTCCGTACATTATATAGGAACCCCTCTTGGGACTAATTTCCTGGTGAAATGGTTCCTAAGAGGGATTTTTTTCGTACAAAATTCGTAGGCAATGAGGATGAAAGGAGGGGTAGAACATTAGATATTAGGCCTGGCGAAGGCTTAAATTTAGGAACACTATTCTCAATTTGAGTTTTGCTGTGGCATATTGCTGGAGAGAAGTGTATAGTGAAAAATAGTAGGGAAAATATGAAAAGGAAAGATTATGAAAGACATCAATGTACAAACACCACAAGTGCAAAGGATGATCCAGGAACTAGAGGCTTGCCATGAGCCTTGGAATGAGGAGGCTGTCCAGTTATGTCAGAAGCTACTGGCGAAGGCAGAAGCGGATAAAAATGTCCTGGTGCAGGGCTACTGTCATGCCCGTCTTGCACGTTTCTACTATCGTCATAGCGATCAGGATTGCTGTAATAAGCATATACAGCTAGGAATCCCCCTGCAGGATGCATCTGGTGATGGGATCTCTCTGGCTATTTCTTACAATCTCCTGGGAATCGATGCTATGAATCACGGGGACTATGCCATCGCATTAGAGTATTTCCAGCGGGCCCTTCAATCAGATAAAACCAATCCACGAAGCATGGGCAATGCCCTGGTGAATATCGGTCACATCTACTACGAGGTAGAGGACTTAGATACTGCGATCCGTTATTGTCATGATGGTCGCCAGTACGTCGAATCCTCCGGTGACTTAGATGCAATTCTACTCGCTCTCGAGCAGGAGGCTACCTATGATATCTGGTCTGGACGAATCCAGGAGGCAGAGGAACTGATTCCTCGCATCCAGAAGATTCTAACACAGTTAGAGGAGAAGTATCCAGACGTCGTCTATCCAGATCTGGCAGAGACCATGATCTACTATTATGATGCTCAGGGTGACAGTGAGAAGAGAAATGCTGCGGCAGAGGACTTCCTGTGTCGCTTAGAGAAGTTCGATGAGTATCTGGACTATGCCGAGGACGCCATCTGGATTGCAGACACGATGCTGAATGTTGGTAATACCGAGTATGTAGGCCGACTCCTAGACCATATGCGCCAGCCTGTGATGGATTCTGAGATCTACCATATTATGCTGGAATTCATCCAGAGAGACATCCGCTACAATCAGATGATTGGAAATGTAGACCGCTGCCAGCAGTTGGAGTCTGATTATGTAGATATCAGCATTAAGAAGAAAAAGGAAGACGTACGAATCTATCGAATGAATGTCAATGTCCGTACCAAAATCGCTGAATTAGAAATAGAGAAGAAGCGTATGGAGGACGAGAATCGTCGTCTCATGCGAGCTGCTACAATCGATCCGCTGACACAGGTTGCCAATCGTGCTCTGATGAATCAGAAGGCAGAGGAGATGTTCGAGGAAGCATACCAGCAGCGTAAAACACTGGCTGTAGAGATGATGGACGTCGACTTTTTCAAGCAGTTCAATGATACCTATGGACATCAGGAGGGTGATCGCTGTCTCCAGCGAATCGCATCTATTCTGAAGTCTCTCGAGGATCAGTATACCTTCGTGGCTCGCTATGGTGGTGATGAGTTCTTCATCATCTATCTAGGTCTGACAGATAATCAGGTACTGGCTAAGGCGGAATCAATCCGACAGGCGGTGGCGGAACTGTCTATGGATAATCTAGGTGCGCCAAGCGGCAAGGTGACAGTCTCCCAGGGTATACGAAACAGTATCCCTAAGATGACCAATAAGGTCTGGGACTACACCTATGCAGCGGATAATGCCCTCTATCAGGTGAAGAAGACGAATAAGGGGAATATCCTCCTCCTTCATAGCGCAGAGATGAATGAAGCAGTATTAGCAGACTCTACCATGGAGTAAGGGATACATTCTGTAGATCTTGTAGATCCACCAACTGCTGCGGCAGGATAGAGATAGAACTGAAAATGATAGAGATAAGCGGCTCGTTAGGGCCGCTTTTTTTACATGATGATTCGATAAACAATATAGTGAATAGAATTCAATTAATACTTCACAACGTTAATGTAATTAAGTATAATAGATGAAAAATATAAATCGAAGAGAGAAATGGGTGAAAAAACATCCGTCTTACGATTCGAAGATAGAAATACATGAAAGAGAGAAAAGATTATGGAGAAGAAGAAAAGTAATTTCAGCGGCGGGCTGGGATTCGTCATGGCAGCGGCAGGTAGTGCTGTCGGCGTAGGTAATCTGTGGAGATTCCCATACTTAGTAGCAAAGGATGGCGGTGGACTATTCTTAATCATCTATCTGGCACTGGTAGTTACCTTCGGCTTCACCCTCCTGGCGTCCGATATCGCCATCGGACGTAAGACCAAGCAGAGCTCTATTAAGGCCTATGGCACCATGAAGAAGGGCTGGGGATTCCTAGGAATCCTTACCTTCTTAGTACCAGTTATCATCATGACCTATTATGCAGTTATCGGTGGCTGGATCACCCGCTATGCCGTGGTTTACTTCACAGGAGAGTCTAAGGCGGCAGCTCAGGATGACTTCTTCACAGGATTTATTACAAGCCCTGTGATGCCAGTGGTTTTCGGACTTCTCTTCATGGCAGTGACAGCAGTGATTGTCTACTGTGGTGTAGAGAGTGGAATCGAGCGTGTATCAAAGGCTCTGATGCCATTCCTCTTGATCCTGATTGTAGCCATTGCAATTTTCTCACTAACACTTGAGCATAAGGCAGAGGATGGTACAGTTCGTACTGGTATCCAGGGTCTCATAGTATATCTGAAGCCTGATGTATCCGGACTTACCGTGTCTGGTTTCATGTCTGTATTACTAGATGCAATGAGTCAGCTCTTCTTCTCCCTGTCTGTATCCATGGGTATCATGATCACCTACGGATCCTATGTAAAGCCAGAAGTGGACCTGAATCGATCCATTAATTTCATTGAGATCTTTGATTCTTTGGTTGCTTTCTTAGCAGGTATGATGATTATCCCAGCAGTCTACGTATTCTCCGGAGTAGAGGGAATGGGCGCAGGTCCAGGACTCATGTTCGTATCTCTGCCCAAGGTATTTGCTCGTATGGGTGTAGCAGGAACCTTCGTGGGTGCAGCCTTCTTCATCATGGCAATCTTCGCGACACTGACCAGCTGTATCTCCGTATTAGAGACCATCGTAGCCAATTGTATGGAGATCTTCCACGCAGGCCGTAAGAAGGTCACACTGGTACTGACAGTGATCTATCTGGCAGCATCTGCAATTATCGCACTTGGCTACAGCCTGTTTTATGTGGAGGTTCCGCTGCCAAATGGTTCCGTAGGCCAGCTCTTAGATATCATGGACTACATCTCTAATAGCTTCATGATGCCATTCATCGCTATGCTTTCTACCATTCTCATTGGTTGGGTGGTTGGCCCGAAGTGGATCATCGATGAGATGGAGCGTAACGGTGAGCACTTCGGTCGTAAAAAGGTCTACATTGTTATGATTAAGTTCATCGCACCAATTATGATGTTCGTCCTCTTCCTGCAGTCCACAGGACTATTGACCAAGCTATTCGGTTAATGGGAATCGATAGATGATGCAAATGGGGATTCCCAGGAAGAGGTATCATCCTCTTGTTTTGGATTCTAACCATGGAATTGGTTGCGTAAAATACAAATTGTATGTATAATTAGGTGGTTGTATTCTGTTTTTCTACGAATACAACCGTTTTTTTACTTGAAAAGTGGGGGAGACAGATCAGGTATGAAGGCCTATTTGTCTCCCCTTGTTATATCTATATTGAGAAATATAGATCGTTTTTTAGAAAGAGAGCTTGAATGCGTTTTAATGAATTGAATCTGAATAAGGATATCCTGGATGCTATTAAGAAGGCGGGATACGAAGAAGCTACCCCGATCCAGGAGAAGTCCATCCCTGTAATGCTTGAAGGTAGGGACATGATCGGTCTGGCACAGACAGGAACAGGTAAGACAGCAGCATTTGCACTGCCTATCCTTGAGATGCTTGAGCCCAGAAGAAAGAACCAGATTCGTGCCCTGGTGCTGACACCAACCAGAGAGTTAGCGATTCAGATCTTTGAGAACTTTAAGAAGTATGGTCGCTATAGAAAGCTCCGCACAGTATGTCTCTACGGTGGAGCGAAAAAGGGTAATCAGATCAACGCACTCTATCGTGGATGTGATATTCTAGTAGCAACACCAGGCCGTTTAATTGACCTGGCCAATGAGGGACACTTTACACTGGATCATATCCAGATTCTCGTATTAGATGAGGCAGATCGCATGCTAGACATGGGATTCCTGCCAGACATGAAGCGTATCATCGCTATGACTCCAGAGACTAGACAGACTGTTATGTTCTCTGCAACCATGGAGAAGAAGGTGGAGGCACTGGCTCGTGAGATGCTGACGGATCCTGAGCGTATCCAGGTAGCTGCACAGAATAATGCAGCAGATACTGTAGAGCAGCGCCTGATCTTCACAGAGCGTGAGATGAAGGACGAGGTCATCATTAATCTCTTACAGGAGCAGTTAGAGAAGGACGATGAGAATGCACTGAGCCGCAAGGACCGTACCAATGCCATCGTATTCACCCGTACCAAGCGTGGTGCAGAGCGACTGAATCGTGTGCTGAATCATGCAGGCATCGGCGCTGCAGCAATTCATGGAGATAAGACCCAGGGCCAGCGTAAGGATGCATTGGATCGCTTCCGTGCAGGACGTACCCAGGTACTAGTAGCTACTGATGTAGCAGCCCGTGGTATCGATGTACCAAGCCTGTCCTATGTATTTAACTATGACCTGCCGGAAGAGGCAGAGAATTATGTACACCGTATCGGCCGTACCGGCCGTGCAGGAGAAGAGGGCATCGCCATCACTCTGTGCGATAAGGAGGAATTAGAGCTCCTTGAGGCAATCGAGTACCTGATCAAGAAGGAGATCCCAGTGGTAGAGACCGAGTGGTCCATCCACTTAGAGCGTATCCCTCATCGTGGTCAGGGTTCTAACGGACGCCGCCGCTATCATAAGCCTGAGGGCCAGAATGGCCAGAATGGTTCTCGTGAGAATCGACAGTCTAGTCAGCGTCGCAATCATTACCGCAGCAATGGCGGCCAGAATAAGAGCTATAGAAAGCCTCGTCATATGAGTCACAGAGAGAAGACTCGCCACATGAGCGAGAATAAGTCTGCGAGGGAGTCTTGACGAAAATAGCTTGCAGAGGATATATATGGAGTTATTGGAATTATCGTTAGAATTGACAGCGAATGGAACCAGACGATATGGAGGGACCTAGTGCTGATTTAGAAAGGGCGGGGCATGACCTACTTCACAAGTTTCTATCTGGATCATGAGAAGGATATCATCGTGAATCTCTACTGGGATCAGGATGAGTTGCATTACGAGCTAGAGACTCCGAATCATCACACGGGGAATCTGATTCGTAACCTGGCGAAACTCTGTAAGCTGCCTCTGTCTACCAATGAGGAGGGTCTCTTAGTCATCCGGGGCACAGTTCCCTGCTATATCAATGGGAATTGCGATGAGGTCTACATTTTCCGTCTGAATAATACGAAGGTGGCAAATATATACCGAGACGGTCGTGTGGAGAAGAAGGCCTCTATTCCCGCTATATCGAAGACACTCATGAGTCAGACCAAGCACTATGAGCTGGATATCAAAAAGACTATTTTCAAGACTTATATCCCAAGGGAATTAAAGTTCCGTTCGGATCTCCATACCCATATGAATGCCAATCTCACAGGAGATGTGCTGATTGCGCTGGGAATCCGTCACCAGATCATGTATCCCCTCTACTATGTCCGTAAGCTGGAACTGAAGCTCACTCCTGAACAGGAAGAAGCTGTCATGGCTCGTCGTGAGAAGGTCGCTCGTCAGTTCGTCACATCAGGATTAGAGGGCAAGTACTTAGATCGTAAAATCAACGATAATACCTATATCAACTTCGCTGATCTGATTCTCAATAATCTGAATAATGCAGAAGAGAATATTGCGAAGATCCGTATCTCTCTGTCTATCCTGAAGGACGGTATCTCCGTATTCACGAATCTAGAGAAGGTCTATCTCTACCGCTATGTCTTCTGTAAGGGCAAGACCTCTGAGGATACGATTTTCCTGGGAAATATAGACCGAATCCCAGATAAGGATGTCTGCCACTATCTGTCTCAGATGCTGGTAGACATGGAAAGCCCCGAATATGTGCATAACAGCCTCTATCAGGACCTCTTACTGTGGATTGCTCGTAGCTATCAGAAACAGGGCATCTGGTATGCGGAGATCTCTGACACCACACTGGTGAAGAAGTACGAGTCTCTGCAGATGCTTGAGGAAGTTCATGCCGTTATGCCGGCCATCTATCGAGAGACCGGTGTCATGCTACGCTTCCTGGCTGCCATTCGTCGTATTCCCCTTACCATTGTGAAGGACAATATCACTCCAGGAGACTATCTGGCTCAGAATATTTCGGTCCTTAAGGCTACTGCCTTAGATCCATATGTGGCTGGTGTGGACTTCGTAGGAGAAGAGACCAATGACATCATTACCTTAAAGCCTGTCTTTAAGGAGATTGTTAAAATCGCTGCCAAGGATCCAGACTTCGTCATCCGGGTCCATGCTGGGGAGAATGATAGCCAGAAGGATAATATCGCCCATTCCATCGCTTGTGTGAAGGATTCTCTGGCGCCAGGCCAGGCTATGCCTCATATGCGACTGGGCCATGGCCTCTATACCTATAGCCTGAATTCTAGTAAGGGTAAGAAGGTGCTAAAGGAACTGAAGGAGAATCATATTGTCCTGGAGTTCCAGATCACAAGTAATGTCCGCCTCAATAACCTGAATTCTCTAGAGAATCATCCTTTGAAGCAGTATCTGAAGGCGGGTATCCACTGTGTACAGGGTACCGATGGTGCAGCCATCTATGGAACCAGTCCGATCCAGGAGCAATTATCCCTGGAGAAGCTCCTAGGCCTCACCAGAGAGGACTTGCTCTCCATGAGAGAGACAGAGAATGAGATTATTGAGGGGAGCCAGGCTGCCTATAGCCGTAAGAAGGAAGCCTTCCATAAGCTCTTAAATGGTCACTCCATCGAGGAGAAACTCTTAGGCCTCATGACAGAGACTAAGGTGGAGGGTCTACAGCTGAATAAGACCAGACACTTTGATGCGAATACAGAATTAAAGGATCAGATTCGGGAACTCCCATGGGATCGAACCCCAGTGGTATTAGTAGGTGGAAGCTTTAACAGTGAGAAACGTGCTACACGCATCCGTGAAGAGGGCTGTAAGGAATTAGACCAGCTGATGGAATTCCTGAATCCAGAAGAGACCTTCTTCGTGGTGGGACATAAGCTGTCTGGCTATGAGAAGTATATTGTCGAGAATAATAGGAAGGGCTTTTTGATCTATGCAGTGGTTCCAGCCCTCTTAACCGCAGATGAGAGGAAGCGATTGAAGGCGGAAGGTCTTGGAATTCGCGTCTCTACTGATCTAGAGGGGATGGGCATCTATAAGAGCTTTAATTTCGAGATCTTTGAGAGACGACCATCCATTCTTATTTGTATGGATGGTAACTCTGCCGCAGAGAATATGATACAGGAAGCGAAGAATGGTAAGGGTAAGTCCCTGATCTGCTACTGGACGAAGGCCAAGGTTTTAGAAAAGAAGGCCAAGTCCCTGTCTGGATATATCCATGGATTTGATGAGAAGTATCCCATAGTGGATGTCTTAAGAGACTATCAGAAGATCTTCAATATTTTATAGTGGATATAAATCAATTGCAGGTGCATCCTGGTTGGATGCCTTACGAGTCTTACGGAATTCCTTAGGGGTAACACCGTATTCCTTCTTAAAGTACTCAGTAAAGCGGCTATGTGATGTGAAGCCATTCTCTACAGCAATCTTCTGAATCGACTCATCACTATAGAGCAGCATGGTGCGAGAACGCTCTAGACGACGCTCATTAATGTATGCTGTGATGGTTCGGCCCAATTCCTTATGGAACTGGCGTGATAGGTAACCCTCAGACAACTCGGTGATCTCTGATAACTGCTTCAGTGTAATATTATCAGCCAGATGACGGTAGATGTAGTCGATGGCTACACGGATGGCATGGCTCTGACCAGCGCGACAGCGTAATTCCTGTACGCGGCGGGTGAAATCTAGAACCATCTCATCATGGAGATTCTCAACGCCCTCTACAGTCTCCTGGATATCTGCTCTACGGATGTAGAAGTCGGATAAGCGAAAGGCCTGCTCTGCAGGTAATCCAGATCCAATGCTGAGTCTTGTGATAAAGGCTGCTGTAACAACAAAGTGATATTTCAGATTACGAACAGGATTCAAAGAGAGAGTACCTACTCCATTCTCCGCTACAAAGCGGCGCTCTGCAATATTCTTCTCTACAGCGCTAATGTCACCAGCTGCAACTGCCTGATAGAATCGTAACTCTTCATCAGGCTCACGGTGGACAGTTCCCTTTTCATTTTCGGATTGTTCCGTTAGGAACCAATCCCTTAATAAATCTAAATTCTTTTCCATATTGCTCCAATTGGGATAACTTTTCCTATACATATTATTACCACTAAATCCGTTTCGTTACAACTCCTATTTGAAATAATGGCAAGATTTGTATAATAAGTATTTCCTTTTGTGAAGTATTATATCTCCTTTCTAAGTATACTCTTGGGTATAAGGTGATCCCCAGGGATCATGAAAAAAGGTTTGGCATGGACCTCGGGCAAGGTTCATGCAGTATGTATTGGGCTTTGGCGGGGTGCCGCCATATCACACTTAGAATGGGGGAACATTTATGAGTGGGAAGAAGAAAGCTGTTGTTTTTGTGGCAACAGCTCTAGCTGCTTCTGCAATCATGTGGCCATCCTATAAGGATGCACAGGCTGCACAGCAGGTGGACGTAACTGTAACAACGGATCAGGCAAGTTATAAGGCAAGCGATTCCATCCGCACTGGAATTCATATCCAGAATAATGTGGATCAGGATCTCTACCGTGTAACGGTTCGTGGCACGAATCCTGAGAACTATACAAGTTCTGCAGCGGATCCTCAGGACAAGGCAGCATTTAAATATGTAATCAACACCATCCCAGCACTTGAGTCAGAGGATGCAGAGATTGTATTTAAGCCAACTGCCGCAACAGATAGAGGGAATACCAAGAGAGAAGAGATCGCTAAGGTCAAGGATCTGGGTCGTGATGGGAAGAAAGCGACAGCAAATCAGAAAAAGACCAAGGCACCTAAGACGGGGGATATGACCTCGCTTATGGTTTACATTTTACTAAGCCTGGCTGCAGGAGTAGGTGGGGTAGGCATCTATGTCCTGTTATCTAAGAAGGATCGTCATATCACAAAGAAGGGCATGTCACTGGCCCTGGCTGTATGCATGATTGGTGGGCTGATTGCTCCATCTATGAAGGCTAAGGCAGCAGAAGCAGAGACCAAGGAGCCAGAGGGTGTACATGCAGAGAAGGTGGTACAGATCGATGGCAAAGACGTGAAGCTCACAGTGGATGTGACCTACTCTAATAAGAAGTATGTCACAGAGACTCCTGAGAAGGGATCTAAGCTGTCCCTGCAGGGCTATCAGAAGGTCTGGGGCGATGAGTTCGATGGGGATACTCTGAACCGTGATGACTGGAATGTTGAACTGCATCCAAAGGGATGGGTTAATGCAGAGTGGCAGGAATATGTAGATAATAATAAGACACTACAGGTCTCTGATGGTAAGCTTCATATCAAGCCTGTTAAGGAAGTGGATGCAAAAGGGAATGAGAAGTATACCTCTGCTCGTGTCAGCACCCAGAATAAGAAGACCTTCACCTACGGTGTCTATGAATGCCGTGCCAAGGTTCCAACAGGTATGGGCTACCTGCCAGCCTTCTGGTTGATGGCTAATGATGAATCCATCTATGGACAGTGGCCAAGCTGTGGTGAGATCGATGCTATGGAGGTTATGGGCCAGGAACCAGATAAGCTCTACGGAACTCTCCACTATGGTACACCGCACAAGCAGAGCCAGGGCACCTATGTTACCTCAGATGATGAGAAGAACTTCGCTGAAGCTTATCACGTATTCGACGTAGAGTGGCTGCCAGGTCGTATCAACTGGTATGTAGATGGTAAGCTCTATCACACCGAGAATGACTGGTACTCCAGCCGTGATGAGGAGCATCAGCTGACCTATCCAGCACCATTTGACCAGCCATACTACATCATCCTGAATCTGGCAATCGGCGGAAGCTGGGTGGGCAATCCAGACCAGACTACAACCTATGCAGATCAGAGCTATGACATCGACTACGTACGTGTCTACCAGAAGGATGCTTATGATGAAAATGTAGACCGTCCGGATCCAAAGCCAGTAGTATCTAACGAAGCTGATGCAGAGGGTAACTATATCCACAATAAGAACTTCGTAGGAGAAGACTTCACAGATGAAACCGATTGGAGATTCGGAACCCAGAAGGGTGGACAAGGAACGATTACGTCTGTAGCAGATGGTGCCTATATCACAACCGATCAGGCGGGTACAGAAAGCTATGCAGTCCAGCTTCTTCAGAGAAATGTTCCTCTGGATAAGGGTGGACACTATACCTTTAGCTTCGATGCCAAGGCAGATCAGAATCGTAAGATGGTAGTAGATATCGAAGGCCCGAACAATAACTGGACTCGTTACTTTGGCGACAAGACTATAGAACTCACTACAGAGAAGAAGCACTACACCTATGACTTTGTCATGAATAGTAAGAGTGATCCTGATACAAGTGTAGAGTTTAACTTCGGTGCACTTGGATCTACCGATGGTGTCACACTGTCCAATGTAAAGCTTATTAAGACTGCACAGGAAGACCTAAGCAATAACAATCATTCTGTTCTGTCTGATGGGAACTACGTTTATAATGGCGGCTTTGATCAGGGCAACAATCGCTTAGGCAATTGGACTAAGGTTGGAACCAAGGTATCCGTATCCAGTGAAGCGAAGAATGTACATCGTCTGGTTCTTAAGACCAAGGACTCTGGTGTAAGACAGGACAAGCTGTCTCTGCCACAGGGCAAGAAAGGTAATCTGACTTACGAGATCCAGGGACCAAGTGGTGCAACGGTAACTGTAAAGGCTTATGGACAGACCTATGTAGAGACCCTAGATGGAAGCAATCAGTCCTTCTCAAATCAGTTCACTGTACCAGCATTAACGGATGAGAATGGACAGGCAGTAAATACCATTGAGATCATCTCTAATAGTGATGAGACCGTTTATGTAGATAATGTAAAGCTCATGGAAGATGCCATGATTAAGAATGGTAGCTTCGATGATGGCACTACAGGATTCAGCACGTGGCATGCAGATGATGCCGGGGCGAATGTAGCAGTAGATAATCTAAAAGAGGGGAATAACAATGCCCTAGAGTATACCATCTGGGATACCGGTATCCATGACTGGTCTATTCAGTTGGCTCAGGGAGATCTGAATATCCAGAAGGGTCATACCTATCGCTTCTCTATGCGGGTTCGTTCTGACCGAGCAATCAGCACCCATTATGAGATTCGTAATGATGGTAACTTAGAGGGACCTGGTAAGAACAATTGGGATAACTACGCTTGGCAGCCTCTGGACCTGAAAGGGGATAATCAGTGGCAGACCATTAGCTATACCTTCAAGATGGACAAAGAGACCAATCCAATTGCTCAGTTCTATATTCCTCTTGGAGCTAAGGATGGTGACGCAGCAAATCGTATCCAGCTCCCAGAGGCACAGGCATACCACATCGACTTCGACGACATCGTCCTGGTAGATGTAACAGAGTGATTCCTTGGGGAAATATTAGCAGAGGTATAGTGATTCCTTGGGGAATGATTAGCAGAGGCATAGTGATTCCTTCGGGATGCAGATACTAACGCTGCATCCTGAGGGATGTATATATGGAAGTATTGAAATCAGTAACACAGGAAGGATGACCATGTGACATGGTCCAGGTAAGATGATGAGAATTTTTGAAGGATATCAGCGTGGTGTGAATCTCGGTGGATGGCTATCTCAGTGTATCCGCTACGATGAGGAGTACTTCGATACATTCACAAGAGAAGAGGATATCAAACAGATTGCAGCATGGGGATTTGACCATGTTCGTCTGCCAATTGACTACGATGTCATTGAGGAGGAAGACGGTACCCCCAAGGAAGCTGGTCACAGACATATCCAGGATTGCATAGACTGGTGCGAGAAGTATCACCTGAATATTGTCTTAGATCTCCATAAGTCCTGCGGATTTATGTTTGATACGGCAGCAGTAGCTGATCCAGACAAGTTCTTCACCGATGAGAAGCTCCAGGATCGCTTCATTCAGACTTGGACTGAACTCATCAGCCGCTATGGCAGATACCATGAGCGCATGGCATTCGAACTGTTAAATGAAGTGGTGAATCCGGACTATAAGGAGGAATGGGCAGACATCGCAGATCGTGCCATCCACATGATTCGTGAGGTGCAGCCAGAGGCATGGATCATCCTAGGCGGTGTCCAGCATAATAGTGTGGTCTCTGTACCTACTCTCCGTAAGCCGCTGGATGACCATATCGTCTATAACTTCCATTGCTATGAGCCACTGTGCTTCACCCATCAGCATGCGCACTGGGTTGAGAATATTGACTACAATCTCCCATATCCAGCTCCATTAGAGCTCTATGTGGAGAAGAGTAAGCTCCTAGACCAGAATGATACAGCAGGTATCCTGTCTGGTGAGGTAAAGGAAGTCGGCCCAGAGTTTTTCGAGAATCTCTTCAGAGATGCTATCGCCTATGCCGAGAAGCAGGGCGCACCTCTCTACTGCGGAGAGTACGGTGTCATCGACCAGGCCGATCCTGAGGATGCACTGCGCTGGATTCGTGACATCAATCAGGTATTCCATAAGCATGGCATCGGCTGTGCTATCTGGAATTACCGTGAGAAGGACTTCGGAATCACCGAGGCCCACTACGACAGTGTTCGTGACGACGTCATCAAGGCATTGACAGAGTGATTGCATAGAATCTAATCGACTGGTGTAGTAGCATAGATGTAGACAGTTCGTATAGGAAAATAGAATTGGCAGTAGGATTATACGAAATCTTTGAATTGCCAGTAATTCATGCTAATTCTTTGAATTGGCAGCAGGATCATACTGTACCTCTGATATATGTAGTATATACAGTTTGATATATATGGTAAGAGGGTATCATATGAAAAAGGAAGTCCTAAGTATCACAGTACGTGATCACTTTGGGCTTCCTTTTGTATTACACCATATAATTTGAACCATTTGTGCGAATCTGGAATCAGTTAGGACGCTTCACGACACTCGAGCTCGTGACGTACACGAGTGATGTCCATTATGCGCCACACGCCGATACCAAGTCCGCCAGGCCCAATGTGGCAGCAGAGATTGACAGGAAGCTCCTGTAGGATGATCTCTACCGGATTACGGTTAGGAAAGGCTGCACGAATCTGATCAGCAAAGGCATAAGCAGCCTCTCGATCATCGGAATATGCAATGGCAAACTGGCAGGCAGCGGCGGATCCATCATGGAACTTCTCGTTGAGATCCTCCTGGATGAAGTGCAGCATACGTACCTTGGACTGGGCCATATTACGGGCTGTTGCACAGGAGTCTAGACGACCGCCATCCATAAGTGACAGCACGGGACGGATACGGAGCATGCTACCAAGGGCAGCAGCGGCTGGGGTGATACGACCACCCTTTTTTAATAGGCTTAAGGTCTGGAGGGAGATGTAGATGGAACCAGTGCCAGCGCTCTGCTTGGCCCAGCGGCAGATCTCCTCAGGAGTATATCCATTATGAGCCAGGGTGTGTACGTCGAGAACCATCTGACGCTCAGTGACAGAGACTCCACGGCTGTCGATGACGAAGACATGGCCTGCATAGTCATCCTCAAGAGAAAGCATATGAGCTGCCTGATAAGTACCTGAGAGACCAGAGGACATGGATACGTAGAGGACCACATCATTTTTGGACAGTAGGTCGTCCCAGACATCCATGATATCTCCAGGGGTTGGCATAGAGGTGGAGATGGTCTGGCTCTTCTCCACCTGAGCGAAGAATTCCTCTCGGGTGAGATGAGCCTGCATATTGAGGGAGCCTGTCTCCCCCATACCTGCTTCGTAATAGGTGACTCCGTCTAATAGATAGGGCATCCCGATGACACGGATGCCGAGTTCATGTGCTTCGATCTGGGAGATTCCTGCAGAGGAATCTGTACAAATTGCTATATTCATTGAGTTTTGCCTCCTGTATTCATAAGACGCGTGTTTAAAATCAGACAGTAGTTGTATTTCTGTCTTGCTTCAATATAATGGTAGGGAGAGTTACTCTCAACAGACAGATTCTTGGAATCAGACGGAAATCCGACGATTTTATGGAACTGTCGGAATGTGGGGATGGGTCTACATTTCGATAGGAAGTAGAGATGGATATCGATGGAATGTGGGGATGGGTCTACATTTTACAGAAAATAGAATGGAGTAGAGCCTGTGAAGAAACAGAATAAAAGTCAGCGGCACTTAATTAGTGCCTTCATGAAGGTGCGGAAAACCAAGCCACTAGAGAAAATCACAGTGGTGGAGCTATGCAAGGAGGCGGATGTGAATAAGTCCACCTTCTACGCCTATTATCACGATGTGTATGATCTGTCGGATCAGTTGCAGACGGAGGCTTTTGCCCAGATTATGGGCTCAGTGGGGGATCTGTCTACCATCGTGAATGACACGCCGAAATTCACCCAGGATCTCTTGCATCGGGTTGTGGAGGAGAGTGAGACTCTGAACTGCTTATTTCAAGGGGCGGAGGCTTATAAGTTTCCTCAGAAATTCTATGATGCGGTGATGAAGGTATTCTATCGCTATAAGCCGGAGCATAAAGGAGATATGAAGCATCAGATTATGATGACATTTAAGGTGTATGGCGCCTACTTCGCCCTGATGACCAATGAGGAATTTGATGAGGAGGAGCGAATCCAGTACATCGGAGAATTGACGGGGATGTTCAAGTAAGGGGACGATACAAAACTGTCCGCTATTCAAAGCGAGTGCAGGCTGGGATGGCTCTGATGAGATAATTGGCTGATAGATAGATTTGAATGAATATAAAGAATGAGGAACAGACTGGAATGACGGCAAAGACGGGAAAGACAGGAAAGACAGATATGACAAACCTGGTTGGAAAAGATACGGAATTAAAGAAAGTAGACGATCTCATGGAGCAAAAGAGAGAAAAAAAAGAAGCAATGGGAACAAGAAAGGGTGGAATTAGTAAGCATACCAAGGCCGTTGGATTCGTATTATTGAATTCCCTGGGGTTTGCGGGGATGACCTTTTTCGTACGACTGTCTGGTGAGGTACCAACCATGCAGAAGGTTTTCTTCCGTAATATTGTGGCCCTATTCATCGCAATTATTCTCTTGATGCGGACGGAGGAGAAGTTCCACTTCAAGAAGGAGACCATGGGGTATGTGCTACTTCGCTGTATCACTGGATGTGCAGGCATGATTCTGAATTTCTGGGCCATTGATCATTTAGCACTGGCGGATGCAAATATTCTGAATAAGATGTCGCCTTTCTTCGCCATGATCATGTCGATTCTGATTCTACGAGAGATCCCGAAACGGTTTGAGTGGGGGTGCATTATTGTGGCCTTTATCGGTGTGGCATTTATCGTGAAGCCGACGGCTGGAATTGCAAGTGTGCCTGCACTGATGGGACTCTTAGGAGGATTTGGCGCGGGAGCTGCGTATACCTTCCTCCGAAAAGCGACTAGCAGGGGGGAGAGAGGTACCGTTGTGGTGTTCTGTTTCGCTCTGTTTTGCACCTTGGCGACATTGCCGAACCTGATTTTCAACTTCTGTCCTATGACTGGAGAGCAGTGGCTCTGTCTGGGACTAGCTGGATGCTGTGCTGCCGTGGGTCAGCTGGCAATTACTGCAGCATACACCCTGGCTCCAGCCAAGGAGATCTCCGTATTTGACTATAGCCAGGTAATCTTCGCATCTCTCTTAGGTATTCTCTTCCTGAATGAAGTGCCAGATGCTTTTAGCCTGATAGGTTATGCAATTGTTATTGTCACTGCTGTTGTGAAGTGGAGATATGCGCTGAAGGAGTAGGGGGTAAGGCTGGTGTGCTTCACCCATATGGGCTGGCGCGTCAGGAAAAGGCGAAACACTGCAAGAAAAATCTCAAATGTACTACTTTGCTAGAACAAGTAGTGATATTGTAAAAGGTAGGTGCATAGACGTGTATAAGAACCCGTCAAGGCACTAAAAAATGATAAGTTAATATGCACAATGTAAATGAAATAGAATGAGGGGGGAGGCTCAAAATGTTTTGTGAGACATGTGGCAAGGAATTACCAGGTCGTGTTGATGTATGTCCATTCTGCGGAGCAGATGTGTCGGATGAATTTGAGGATGAGATTATGGAAGGGCAGGCTGCACCACAGATGAATGCTGCGCCACAGATGAACACGGTACCGCAGCCAGCACCGATGCCAGCACCTGTCCAGCCGATGCAGCCTCAGATGGCTACAATGAACGGTCAGCCAATGCAACAGATGCAGCCGAATATGCCACAGATGGCGCCACAGCCAAGCCTTGATCAGATGAAGCTCAAGAGAATTAGCGATATCGAGCGTCGCCTAATCAGGCTCCAGACAGAGCGTGACTTGATTCAGATTCAGCACGTGGAGGATGACATTAAGCGTCTTGGAAGGGAAGCTTCCCTTGATACCACGAAGTATGAAGCTTTTATCGAACGCTACGAGCACGCAGAAGAAGAGCGCCAGCGTACATACGATGGCATGGTCTACATTTCTGCAGAGGAGAGTCATCAGGCAGAACAGACCCTGAGACAGGTGGCGGCAACCATTGATCGCACCAATTCCTTAGATCTAGCAACCATGAATGCTCAGAAGGATGCGCTGACAGCTTCTAATATCCAGTCCAAGGACAAGTACATCACCTACCTGGACAATTGCATCAGCGCTGCGAATCAAAAGCTTCGCACCGTGATGGGCGTGCTTTACGATAGTGAGGATGAGGCTCGTGAGAAGCGTATGCACAGCATGAATATCTACAACAAGCTGATGGGCGGCGGTTTCGCCAGCAAGGAGGAGGCTGAGGCCCTTCGTGCAGATATCCTGGCAACTATTCCAGCGGTGACTCGGGACACTTATCTCAAGAGAATTGACGGCATCCTGAAGGTCTATCAGGATGCAGAGAGCCTGATAAATGAGCTGAATATTCAGTTTGTCAACCGCCTGCAGGAGACGATCATCGTCACCAATGCAATGGCGCTGATGAATGCGCTGCAGACGTATCACCTTCGCTATGATGCCTTTATGAGTATGGCAAATCAGTGTGTGAACCGGTATCTCTTCGTGTTCGGTGCTCAGTGTGCATCCATTGATAATGCCATCGATCGCTATACCACTATGGTGAAGCATGCGATTAGTTACCAGCAGCATCTGAATGAGAAGGCTATGGCTCAGCAGGGCGGATTCCTCGACAAGATGGGCGCTGGAACCAAGGGTCTCTTTAGTGGCGTTTATTCCTACGACTACAACGCAGTGATGCAGTACGGCGGTATCCCGAACATGACTCAGAATGATCTGAATTCTATCCTGAATCTGAAGGGCAATGATGTGATGCGTTATCAGAATATTCGTGCAACCATTGATAATTGGACTCCACTGAGCCCTGCACTGACACAGCCAACTATGCTGCAGATGTCAGCCATGATCCTGCTAAGCAACCTGAATAATGGATTTAATTTCTGGGGCGAGATCAAGCATGTGTTAGAGGGGAGACTCCTTCTGATTCAGAGCCACGGCGGTTTTCTGCAGATGGATGAGCTCACTGGTCATCTGAGAAATATAAACCCGTTTTACTTTGACAACATGGACAATAATTCCCTGCTGCAGTTGGTACAGAGCCGACAGGCGGTTTATATGACTACCTATCGTAGCAATCAGGAGATTGCCTTTAATCTAAATAGTCTAGGACGCATGGGCGTGACAGTGACAGAATTGTGATAAGTGAAACTTAACTCATCTATAACGTAAATATAATTCACTTTTACGATTTGACACGTGAAAGCGTTACAACTATAATGGAATAGCGTGACTAAGATATATATGAGCGCCACTGGCTCTATCGTAGGCTAGTAGCAGTGTCACTATATATACAGCCGTTTTTACACAATAGGAGGAGAAACTGAAAAATGAGTAACGAACAGAAAGAGTTCAAGCCATTTATCTCCGCAGACCAGACATTACGCGAGCTATCACCATTTTCTATTGTTGCTGGTATTGCTCTCGCAATTCTCTTCGGTGCTGCGAATGCTTATCTGGGCTTGAAGATTGGTATGACAATCTCTGCATCCATTCCAGCTGCAGTTATCTCTATGGGTGTCATTCGTGTCATCCTGCACAGAGATTCTATTCTGGAGAATAACATGGTTCAGACCATCGGTTCCGCTGGTGAGTCTGTAGCCGCAGGTGCAATCTTCACACTGCCAGCTATTTTCATGTGGGCACGTGAGGGTAAGACAGAGATCCCTGGAATTGCAATGATCGCAACCATCTGTATGATTGGTGGTACCCTGGGTGTTCTCTTCATGATTCCACTTCGTAATGCACTGATCGTTCAGGAGCATGGCGTACTGCCATATCCAGAAGGAACTGCATGTGCAGAGGTTCTGGAAGCAGGTGAAGAGGGTGGTAGCAATGCGAAGATCGTATTCTCTGGTCTGGGTATTGCAGCTTTATTCAAGTTCCTTGAAGATGGACTGAAGGTATTCCCAAGTGAGATTACTTATGACCTGAAGAACTACAAGGGTGCTGGTGTTGGTATGGATACACTTCCTTCCCTGTTAGGTGTTGGTTATATCTGTGGACCTAAGATCTCATCCTACATGCTATGTGGTGGTATGCTTGGGTGGTTAGTAATCATGCCTCTGATCGTTATGTTCGGTGGCGATGCAACCATCTATCCTGGTAAGGCTCCAATCTCTGAGATTCTTGCTGATCCTACTTCTGGTGTAGCAGGCATCTGGTCTTCTTACATCAAGTATATCGGTGCTGGTGCAGTAGCATGTGGTGGTATCATCTCCCTGATTAAGTCCTTGCCTCTGATCTTCAAGTCCTTCGCAGGCGCTATGAAGGACTATGGTAAGAACGCAGGCGACCAGCTTCGTACCAATAAGGACCTTCCAAGAATGGTCATCATCCTTGGCGTTGGTATCCTTGCACTTGCAATGTGGCTGATCCCAGCAATTCCAGTGAATTTCATTGAGGCTCTGCTGATCATCATCTTCGCATTCTTCTTTGTAACTGTATCTGCACGTATGGTAGGTATCGTAGGTTCTTCTAACAACCCTGTATCTGGTATGACGATTGCTACACTTCTGATTGTAACTGCAATCCTGAAGCAGATTGGGATCGTAGGTATGAAGGGTATGCTGGCAGCAATCTTCATCGGTTCCATCATCTGTATTGCGGCAGCTATCGCTGGTGATACATCTCAGGACTTAAAGACTGGTTACATCGTAGGTGCCACACCTTGGAAGCAGCAGATCGGTGAGTTCATCGGTGTTATTGGATCTTCTCTTGCAATTGGTTATACTCTTTACATCATGGATAAGGGTCTGGGTCTTGGATCTAAGGATTTGGCAGCACCTCAGGCAGGGCTTATGAAGATGGTTATCGAGGGTGTAATGAGCGGAAACCTTCCTTGGGCTCTGATCTTCGCTGGTGTATTCATCGGTGTAGCAGTTGAGCTGATGGGTATCCCTGTAATGCCTTTCGCAGTAGGTCTCTACCTGCCAATCTATATCTCCGTACCAATGATGGTTGGTGGTGTTATCCGTCTCGTTGTTGATAAGAAGAAAATGGATGATGCAGAGGCTAAGAAGGCAGCTGTTAACCGCGGTATTCTCTACTGTTCTGGTCTGATCGCTGGTGAGGGTCTGGTAGGTATCGTCCTGGCAGCAATTGCAGCAGCTGGTCTGAATACAGACATGTCTCAGATGATCAATCTCGGACCAATCGGAGCCATTGTGCTCTTCGCACTTCTGTCTCTGTCTCTGGTTGCAGTGACTCGTAAGAAGAAATAACTGATTATCCAGATCGAACCTGATTCGGATACGTCATGGTATTTCGATGAGGCAAATCGTAGATTTTTCATCTACACAAGTGTATCCTAAATATGCGATAATGGTTGGTGGGTCAGTGCAGTCTGATCCACCAATTTTTTGTTGCACAAGACCGGCAAGCGAATGGATGCTTGCATACAAATTCATTTGCCGGTCGTAAGAACATGGAGCACTAAGTGCGGAAT
>OCTW011611707.1_pt1 | contig 28572 bp, 21 predicted proteins | sample 1539671 | NCBI WGS metagenome assembly OCTW01 (sample SAMN02144230, study PRJEB22623) | gut metagenome | biome: sheep rumen | host: Ovis aries | place: New Zealand | reverse complement strand
AAAATCTTATTGAACTTTTTGTCAGTCATTCAAATAATTATGAATTGCCACGGCGAGGTCGGCACCGACCAGGGCGGAGAGTTCTTCGAGAGGGGCTGCCGCGATGCGGGCGACGGAACCGTAGCGCAGCAGCAAGCGCTGCTCGGTCTTCGGCCCCACCCCGCTGATCTCCCGGAGCGCGCTCTGGATGGCCGCCTTGGAGCGGAGGTTCCGGTGGAAGGTGATGCCGAAACGGTGCGCCTCGTCACGGATATGCTGGAGGGCCTTCAGCGCCTGCGAATTCCGGTCGATGAAAAGTGGATAAGGATCCCCGACCCGGATGACTTCCTCCAGACGCTTGGCCAGACCGACCACGGTCAGCCGTTCGGTCAGCCCCAGCTCGGCAAGCGCCTGGTAGGCGGCGTCGAGCTGTCCCTTTCCGCCGTCGATGACCACCAGCTGCGGCAAGTCGTCGGGGGCTTCCGCCAGCATGCGGGAATAGCGCCGGTTGACGACCTCCTTCATGGACGCGAAGTCATTGGCGCCGATAACGGTTTTGATTTTGAAACGACGGTAGTCTTTTTTGGACGGTTCCGCGTTACGAAAAACGACACAGGATGCGACCGGATTGGTACCCTGGATATTGGAGTTGTCGAAGCACTCCATGTGGCGGGGCAACTCCTTCATGCCGAGGGCCTTCCGCAGTTCTTCCATCACCGACAGGCGGAATGCGTCCGGGTCGGTGTGCTCCCGCTGCTTTATACTATGAAAATGAAACTCTTTCGCGTTTTTGGCGCTAAGTTCCAAAAGTGAAAGTTTGTCCCCGCGTGCCGGCACCCGGAAGTTGACGCCATCAATCTCCACGTCCGGCAGAAACGGGACGATCACCTCCTTCGAAAGCTCCCCGAACTTCGCCTCGATCTCCGCGATGAAGGTCGAAAGGACAGTTTCCGGCGTTTCTTCAATCTGGGAGCGGAAACCCAGGTTGAGACTCTGGACAATCGCCCCGCCCCGCACGCGCAGGAAGTTTCCAAACGCCTCCCCGGCATCGAAATCCAAGGTGAACACGTCCGCATCCGTATCGGCGGCGGAGGTGATGACGGACTTGGCATAATGCCGCTCCAGGGACTGCATCTTCTGCTTCCAGGCATCGGCCGATTCGAAATCCAGCGCCTCGGCGGCTTCGTTCATCAAGCTCCGGTAGTGGCGGATGACATCCCCGCCCCGGCCGGAGAGGATATGGACGATTTCTTCGATGTTGCGCCGGTACTCATCCTGGGAAATCTTGCCGATGCACGGAGCGGCGCAGCGCCCGATGTGAAAGTCCAGGCAGGGACGGAATTTGTGCCGCAGGACCGCCTCGGAGGTGATTTTCAGCGTACAGGAGCGAAGCGGATACATCTCGCGGAAGAAATCCACCAGGTTGCGGGCGTGCATCACGGACGAATAGGGGCCGAAATAGCGGCTCCCGGCGCTGCGGTCCAGCCGCCGGGTAATGAACACCCGCGGGAACTCCTCCCCCGTCACGCAAATCCAGGGATAGGTCTTGGAATCCTTCAGGAGGATGTTGTAGCGCGGTTTGTACTGCTTGATGAGGTTGTTTTCCAGCAGCAGGGCGTCCGCTTCGGAGTCCACCACGGAATAGGCGGCGTCGGCTATCTTCGACACCAGGATTCGGGTCTTCGTATTGAGCCGTTCGGGCGGGACGAAATACTGCGCCACCCGCTTGTGGAGGTCCTTGGCCTTGCCTACATAAATCACCTTTCCCTCGGCGTCATAGTAACGATAGACGCCGGGGGAATGGGGAAAGAGGGCTATTTTCTCGCGGACGGTCACTTCGCGAGGCACTCCGCGACAGTCTCGGGAATCTGAGGGCCACGGATCCCGCGGGCGACAATCTTACCGTCGGGTCCGAAGAGGATGATGGTCGGAATGCCTTCGATGTTGTACAGGTCCGTCGGGATGCGCTGGGCGTTGATAATCTGGTTCCAGTTGATACCCAGCTCTTCGGCCGCCTTCTTCGTATCGGCCGGCTCGTCCCAGACGGCGACCGACAGCATGTCGAACTTGTCGCCATGGAACTTGTCATAGACGGCCTTCAGATTCGGCATTTCGCGGCGGCAGGGGCCGCACCACGAGGCCCAGAAATCGACCAGGACCCACTTGCCCTTGCCCACATAGTCCGACAGGCGGACAATGGACGCGGGATCGGCAGGATCCTGCTGGATCTGGAAGTCGATGAACATGTCGCCTTTCTCGCCCTTCGTCACAGGAGCGGCCTCGGCGGGAGCATCCGCCGTACGCTTGGCGGTGGCATTGGGATTGCCGCAGGCGGCAGAAAGCAGCGCCGCAGCGAGAATGAGGATTTTCGTTTTCATTTATTCGGGTTTGTTCTCTTGAGGGGCAGCCGGTGCGGCGGGGCCTTTCTCCTTGCCTTTCTTGGAGAAGTACCAGATGATGGCGCAGGCGGCCGCGAGGAGCAGGATGCCGAGTACCGGACGGTACCAGATCCAGCCGAGGGCGATGACCACCAGGCACCAGACGGCCGCGAGCACGCCGCAGACGACGCTGACGCCGAGGTTCATGATCGTCGCGAGGAACGGCAGGACCTTCAGCAGGGTCACCAGGAACTCAAACATGGACTTGAATCCCGCATAGACAAGGATGATGCCGAGGATGCGGAGAATCCAGGCCGTGGTCTTGTTGGCGCTCTTTTCGCCTTCAAACATGTTCTCCATGCTCTCGGTACCGGTCACAAGGGTGCACAGGCTGTAACCGTTCTTGTCCTTGTAGGGCTCGAAGGTGGAACCGACCACCTTGGAAAGGATGGACACATCGGCCGGAAGGACCTGGGAGAAGCTGATGCGGACGTCGCCGATCTCCGCCACGTTCATGTCCTTTCCGATATAGACCATGTTGCCGCGGACGTGGTAGCGCTCAGGCTGCTCGGCGGCCACTTTGTTGATGCCGAAGTCGGCGTTGCCTTCGACCTGGAAGGGCACGTCGCTGTTCATCTGGGCGATGAGGCCGGCAGGCAGGGTATAGGCGCCGAGGGTGACCTTCTTCGCGACCTGGGTCTCGTCAGGGACGTTTTCCAGCACGGTGTTGCGGCCCTGGTAGTCCGGATCGGCGAAGGAAGAGGAATTCACCGGGGAGCTGACCCATTCCTTGGAATAGGTGTAGGTCGTCGTGGTCTCCTGACCGCCGCCGATCTTGTCCTTTGTGGTCGTGGAGCTGTGTTCGACCCACTGGTAGTATTCCACGCTGCGGATCAGTTTCACCGCAGTGCCGAAAACGCCGAAATAGCTGTCCGTCAGGACCTCGTCGGTTGTCGCGAAGCCGTTGACATGGACCATCTTGCCGTCGAAGGACGGATCGACCGTCGCGGGATCGGGGAGATGGACACATTCTTTGGAGGCGTGTTTGAGCATCTTGGCCGTCTTCACGGTGCGGCCTTCGTTCCAGAACAGAAGGACGGTGCCGACGACAAGGAGCAGGAGACCGGTCAGGATCTTCTTGAAGCTACCGCCAAGACGCTGGCCGTAGGAGGTGTTGGTTGTAACTGTGTATGCCATAATGTAAACAGGTTAAGCTCTGCAAATATATCAAATATTTTGCAGAATACACAGGATGGAAGGTGGAAAGTGGCCCCTGCAGGATTTGAACCTGCGACCCACGGATTATGAGTCCGCTGCTCTAACCGCTGAGCTAAGGGGCCGGTCAGCCCCGCCGGAGCTCCGGCAGGGCTTGGAGACGCATCTGGAAGGATTATCCTCAGACTTTGATCTCAACCTCGACACCCGAAGGGAGTTCGAGCTTCATCAGCGCATCGACGGTCTTGGCGTTGGAATCGTCGATGTCCAGAAGACGGACATAGGAGTCGAGTTCGAACTGCTCGCGGGACTTCTTGTTGACGAAGGTCGAGCGGTTCACCGTGAAGATCTTCTTGTGGGTCGGAAGCGGAATAGGTCCGACAACCTTTGCACCGGTGGCCTTCACAGTATCTACGATCTTGGCCGCGGACTTGTCCACGAGCATGTGATCGAATGATTTAAGCTTGATTCTGATTTTCTGGCTCATATCAATAAACTTTTTACTTTGCTGAATTTTACTCGTCTTCGGTATAACGGTAACCGCTCTTCTCGACGATGTCCTTGGCCAGGTTGGCCGGGACCTCGGCGTAGTGGTCGAATGTCATCGTGCTGGTGGCGCGTCCGGAGGACAGCGTCCTCAGGACCGTGACATAACCAAACTGCTCTGCGAGCGGAACGAATGCCTTGACGATACGTGCACCATTGGCGGTGGAATCCATCGCGACAATCTGGCCGCGGCGACGGTTCAGGTCGCCGACGATGTCGCCCATATACTCTTCCGGAGTCACCACTTCGAGCGACATGATCGGCTCGAGCAGGACCGGGTGGCATTTCGGGCAGGCGTGGCGGAAGGCCATACGGGCCGCCAGCTCGAAGGAGAGCTGGTCGGAGTCCACCGGATGGAAGCTTCCGTCAAGGACGGTCACCTTCAGGGCAGGCACCTCGTAACCGGCAAGGACACCGTTGGCCATGGCCGACTGGAAGCCCTTTTCGATCGACGGGATGAACTCTTTCGGGATGTTTCCACCCTTGACCTGGTTGTCGAACTGGAGTCCCATGACGCCTTCGTCGGCAGGAGAGATCTCCACAATGATGTCCGCGAACTTTCCGCGGCCGCCGGTCTGCTTCTTGAACACCTCGCGGATCTGGTAGGAGCTCGTGATGGTCTCCTTGTAGTTGACCTGCGGGGCGCCCTGGTTGATATCGACGCCGAACTCGCGACGGAGCCGGTCCACGATGATGTCCAGGTGAAGCTCACCCATGCCGCTGATCACGGTCTGGCCGGTCTCAGGGTCGGACTTGACCGTGAAGGTCGGATCCTCCTCGGCGAGTTTGCCGAGGGCGATGCCGAGCTTGTCGAGGTCCTTCTGGGTCTTCGGTTCCACGGCGATGCCGATCACCGGATCCGGGAATTCCATCGACTCGAGCGTGATCGGATGGTCTTCCGCGCAGACGGTATCGCCGGTGCGGAGGTCCTTGAAGCCGACCGCTGCGCAGATGTCACCGGCCTCCACGAACTCAATCGGGTTCTGGTGGTTGGAATGCATCTGATAGAGGCGGGCGACGCGCTCTTTCTTTCCGGTACGGGTGTTATAGACGTATGAGCCGGCATCCAGACGTCCCGAATAGGCACGCAGGAAGGCAAGACGGCCCACGAACGGATCCGTGGCAATCTTGAAAACCAGCGCGCAGAACGGTTCGTCGGCGGAGGGCTTGCGGACGACTTCGTCTCCGGTGCGGGGGTTCGTACCCGTGACCGCACCCTTGTCCAGCGGAGAAGGCAGATACCGCATCACGGCATCCAGGAGGAACTGTACGCCCTTGTTCTTGAAGGAAGAACCGCAGCAGGCCGGGACGATCTGCATGGAAATCGTACCCTTGCGCAGCGCCGCGATGATTTCGTCCTTGGTCAGGGAGTCGGGATCCTCGAAATACTTCTCCATCAGGGTCTCGTCGCACTCGGCGGCCGCTTCCAGGAGGACATCCCTCCAGCGCGCGGCTTCTCCCTTGAGGTCCTCGGGAATCTCGCCTTCCTTGTAGTTGACGAGTTCGTCGTTGTCCTCATAGAAAATCGCCTTCATGTCGATGAGGTCCACAAGGCCCAGGAACTTGTCCTCGGCCCCGATCGGGAGACAGATCGGAACGGCGGTGGCCCCGAGTTTGGTCTTGATTTCCTCGACGCAGGCGAGGAAGTCGGCACCGACCCGGTCCATCTTGTTCACGTACGCGATCTTAGGCACGCGATACTTGTCTGCCTGACGCCAGACGGTTTCGCTTTGCGGCTGGACCCGTCCGACCGCGCAGAAAGTAGCCACGGTACCGTCCAGCACGCGGAGGGAACGTTCTACCTCGACAGTGAAGTCAACGTGGCCGGGAGTATCAATCAGGTTGATCTGGTAAGTCTGTCCATTGTAGTGCCAGAAGGCGGTGGTGGCGGCAGAGGTGATGGTGATACCCCGCTCCTGCTCCTGCACCATCCAGTCCATCGTGGCGGCTCCTTCATGGACCTCACCGATCTTGTGCGTTTTCCCGGTATAGTAGAGAATCCGCTCGGACGTCGTGGTCTTACCGGCATCGATGTGGGCCATGATGCCGATGTTGCGCGTGAATGTAAGATCTCTTTTTGCCATTTAGCAATCAGTTTTAGAAACGGAAGTGGGCAAACGCCTTGTTTGCCTCTGCCATCCTGTGCATATCCTCCTTGCGCTTGAACGCACCGCCCTCGCAGTTGTATGCGGCGATGATTTCAGCAGCAAGCTTTTCTGCCATCGAGTGTCCGGAGCGCTTGCGGGCGAACTGGATCATGTTCTTCATGGAGACGGAGACTTTCCGCTCAGGACGCAACTCGGTCGGCACCTGGAAGTTCGCACCACCGATACGGCGTGACTTGACCTCGATCTGAGGGGTCACGTTCTCGAGCGCTTTCTTCCAAATATCGAGAGGAGCCTGTTCAGAATTTTTCATCTTCTCGCCTACCATGTCAATGGCATCATAAAAGATAGAATACGCGATACTCTTCTTCCCCTGGAGCATAAGATTGTTCACGAAACGGGTAACCTCCACATCGTGGAACTTAGGATCAGGAAGTAGAATCCTCTTTTTAGGCTTCGCTTTTCTCATTTTGAAAAAATGTTAGGTGATAATGGATAGGTGATTACTTCTTAGATTTCTTCGGCCGCTTCGCACCATAGAGGGAACGGGACTGCGTCCGTCCATCTACGCCGGCGGTATCCAAAGCTCCTCTAAGGATGTGGTAACGTACACCCGGCAGGTCCTTTACACGGCCTCCGCGGACAAGCACGATGGAGTGCTCCTGAAGGTTGTGACCCTCGCCAGGGATGTAGGCATTGACCTCTTTCGCGTTGGAAAGGCGGACACGCGCGACTTTACGCATCGCGGAGTTCGGTTTCTTAGGAGTCGTCGTGTAAACACGAAGACACACGCCACGCTTCTGAGGGCAAGCATCCAACGCACGAGACTTGCTCTTGACTTCGAGCTGCTCGCGTCCTTTACGGACAAGTTGCTGAATTGTTGGCATAAAAGTTTGTTAATAAATAAGTTATAGTTACTGCCCACTCGACGGGACTTATGTTCCCGCAAAATGGGTCGGCAAAGATAGTAAAAAATTTTTAATTAACAAAGTTTTCAACAGGGGAGAGCGCCCCTAACGGGAGAGCTGGCGACGGATCAGTTCCCGCTTGAGGGCGGGTCCATACGCATATTCGCCGACATCGATGCTGTCAATCAGATACAGGTCGGCGCCTTTGAAGAGGGTCTGTTCCGCGCTCCGGCGGATGGAGCGGACCCTGTCCATGGATTCTTTCGGGATGACGAGGTGGCAGGGAATTATGTAGGCGACGGGATTGACCGCGACGCCATGGGCCACGGCCCTGACACCCGGCGCCTTGCCGGCGAGGGCGGCGATGTCGGAGTAGGAGTACAGCCGCGGCTCCGTTCCGGGGGCGTGCGTCAGGTCGTAGAGGGCCTTCCAGATGCCTTTCTGGAACGTCGAGCCGAACAGGCGCAGGTCCTCCCAGCGCAGCTGCGCGTCCAGGGCGACGAGTTCGTCGGTGGAAAGGCGCCGGGTCGAGACGCTTCCGACCGTTTCGGGACCGAGACGGGCCACTTCAGCGGCAATCCGGGCAAAATGTCGCCAGTCCGCCGCGACCGAGGCGACCTTTCCGTCAATCTCCGTCAATATCCAGGGTCTATCCATTTCTAAATCAGATTTTTCGCAAGATACGAAATAATTCCGGAAAATAATCCCCGGAAAATGACTATCTTCGCGGCATGAACTGGAAAAGTACGAAAATTTTTGCCGTCATGGCCCTTGCGCTCTGTTTCAGCGCGGCCTGGGCCCAGTCTCCGAAGACGCAGAAAGTGACGCGCGCCAATTATCAGCAGGCAGCCCGTTTCTCCCAGAAGAAGGTCGGGAAAATGGTCTATTCCACCCGCATCCGCCCGAACTGGTTCCGGGATTCGGACCGTTTCTGGTACAGCTGGCGGACCTCCGAAGGGACGAAATACTATATCGTGGACCCCGCCAAAGGACGGAAGGAGGAAATCTTCGACCTGGAGGCCCTCGCCCGGCAGGTGACGGAAGTGACCCGGGACCCCTACGACGCCGCTCACCTCCCCCTCTACCTCAACCTCAAGGAGGACAAGTACTTCGAGTTCGACATCCCCTCGAAGACCGAGAAGCGGGATTCGACCGGGGCGGGGACCGGCGAGTTCGTGACCTACCGTTTCCGCTGGGACATCGCCGCGAAGAAGCTCAGCTGGGACACGGCGGAGCATCCCGACAAGTATCCTTCCTGGGCCAATGTCTCGCCGGACGGGACCATGGGCCTGTATCTCAAGGGACACAACCTCTATATGATGGACTCCACCTCGCTCCGCAAGGCGGCCAAGGACGACAAGGACTCGACCCTCGTCGAACGGGCCCTGACCACGGACGGCACGAAGGACTTCTCCTGGAACGGCGAGAACTACAAAGGCGACACCGAGGCCGACACGACGGCCCGCTCCTTCCCCTATGCCTACTGGGCCCCGGACGGGAAGCATTTCGCCATCATCAAATGGGACATGTCGCCGGTGAAGGAATTCTGGGTCATCAACTCCCTCTCTTCGCCGCGCCCGACCCTGGAGACCTACCACTACCAGATGCCCGGCGAACCCGGACCGAAAGGCCAGCTCTGGATCTTTGACACCGAGGGGAAGGGCCGGGAGGTCCATCTGAACGCCTTCAAGGACCAGGAAGCCGGCATCCTGACGGCCCCGCGCACCGCGAAGGACGACTATGAGGAGTTCGGCAGCCTCAAATGGATGGGCACGGAGCGGACCTTCTGGCTGGTGCGCCAGAGCCGCGACCTCAAGCGCCTGGACCTCTGCGCCGTGGATGTGGACGCCGACAGCACCCGCACCGTCGTCAGCGAACGGATGAACACCTATGTGGAATACCGTTCGCCCTGGTTCCTCCCGGACGGCGGCTTCCTGTGGTGGAGCGAGCGGAACGGATGGGCCAACATCTACCGCTACGCCGCCGACGGAACGCTGAAAAAGAACCTGACGGAGGGTTCCTTCCATGTGGAGGACATCCTGGCGACGGGGCCGGACTACGCCCTGGTGAGCGCCTGCGGGGTGGACAAGGAGGAGAATCCCTACCAGATGCACACCTTCCGCGTGCCGCTTTCCGGCGGGACCATGAAACAGCTGGACATGAAGGACATGGACGTGCTGTCGGAAGCCTCCGACAACGGGAAGTACTTCATTGCCAATTACTCCCGCGTGGACTGCAAGCCGGCAGTGGCGCTCTTCACCGCCGATGGCAGGCGGACCGAGCTGGAGGAGGCGGACCTGACGCAGCTCCTCGCCGCGGGCTACAAGTTCCCCGAGCGCTTCCGCGTGAAGGCGGGAGACGGGGTGACGGACCTCTACGGGGTGATTTACAAGCCTTTCGACTTCGACTCCACGAAGGTGTATCCGGTCTGCGACTATGTCTATCCGGGCCCGCAGGTCGAGGCGAACAACATTTCCTGGAGCTCCGGCTTCACCCGCACCGACCGACTGGCCCAGCTGGGCTTCATCGTCGTGACCGTCGGCAACCGCGGCGGCCACCCGAACCGCTCGAAATGGTACCATAACTATGGCTACGGGAACCTCCGGGACTACGGGCTCGAGGACCAGAAATATGCCATTGAGCAACTCGCCGCGCGCCGAAGCTACATGGACCTCGACCGGGTCGGCATCCATGGCCATTCCGGCGGCGGATTCATGTCCACGGCGGCCATTCTCCAGTATCCCGACTTCTTCAAGGCGGCGGTCTCCTGCGCCGGCAACCACGACAATTCCATCTACAACCGCTGGTGGAGCGAGCAGCACCATGGCGTCCAGGAGAAAATCTCCGCCGGAGACACGACCTTCGTCTATCATATCCAGACCAATCCGGAGATTGCCACCCGCCTCAAGGGCCATTTGATGCTGGTCCATGGCGACATGGACGACAATGTCCATCCGGCTAACACCATCCGCGTCGTGGATGCCCTGATCCGGGCGAACAAGCGCTTCGAGTTCGTCCTGCTGCCGGGCCAGCGCCACGGTTTCGGCGACATGAACGAATTCTTCTTCTGGAAGATGGCGGACCACTATACCCGCTACTTGATGGGCGACCGCCGCGAGCGCCCTGTCGATATCCCTGAAATGAACAATGACTGATATGCGTAAATTCCTGACCCTCGGCGTTTTTGCCCTGATGCTGTCCGCCTGCCACCCTTTCCGCACGGACACCTACAGTTTCGACGAATACCTCCTTTCCCGGCCGGACTCCCTGTCGAGCCTGCGCCTGAGCATTTCGCTGGAGTACCCGGTGAAGGGGCTGAGCGAAGAGGCGCTGTCGGCCGTGACCCGCAGCATCCTGACCGCCGCCTTCGACCTGGAGGAGGACCCGTCCACGGTGGAGGAGACCGCCGAGCGCTACATCAGCGGCCTCAAGGATACCTATATCAACGAGAATCCCGCCGAAGTGCCGACCGCCTGGGAAGATGCCGTCAACGGTTTCTTCAGCGGCCGTTATGGTCCATACCGGAGTTACATCCTTGACTACTATACCTATACGGGCGGTGCCCACGGGCTGACGACCTGGACCCCGCTGGTGTTCGACAGCCGGACCGGGGCACTGGTGAACGAGGCGGACTTCTTCGCCCCGGACTATGCCGAGGGCGTGTCGGAGCTGCTCCGCCGCCACCTTGACGACAATCCCGACGAGATTGAACTCTTCGACCGCGGGAGCGTCACGGTGAACGGCGCCTTCGAGCCGGGGAAAGACGGCGTGACCTGGTATTTCCAGCCCTACGAGATTGCGCCCTATGCCTACGGCGTGATTTCCGTCACCGTCCCCTGGAACGAATTGAAGCCCTACTTGCGGTAGGCTGTTGGCGGTAGGCCGTTGGCGGTAGGCCGTTGGCCGTAGCCTCCCTGCCAGCGTCCGACCGACGTCCCGTTTTCAGGGACGTGCGGATGGTTTGCTTGCCGATTCTCCACCGACGTCCCGTTTTCAGGGACGTGCGGAGAAGATGGGGCTGGTCAAGGCCGGTCCAGCAACGTCTCCACCTCTGCCGGAGAAATCCCTGACACACGGGAAAGTTGCGCCGTATCGGCACCGAAACGCCGTTTCAACTGCCTCAGCAGTTCCGTACATTCATCCAGCGACAATTCCTCCACGGTTTCTTTCTGGAACAAACTGCGGCACAAGTCCTGAATGGAAGCATTCAGCGTCTGGTCGCGGAAACCGGGCAGACCCGCCTGAGCAGACCGGCTCCTGGCCTTGGAGGAACTCATCAGGAAGTAGTGCAGGCGTTTGGGGGTGCGGAAAAAGACTTCTGCCCCTTCCACATAAGAAGACGGATGGATATATCCTTCGTCCGTGAGGAGATAATGCCCCGGGAGTGCTTCCCGGCTATGCAGGATCTTCCTTTGGGCTTCCTGGCTCAACTCGCCCAGAGGCCGGACACCGGTATGCGGCCGCTCAGAAAACAGCGTAGTGCCACTCCCCCAGGGATACTGCGTAGGGTAGAGGCAGATACCGGCCGCCACCGGATTCATCACCACATAGGCAAGGGAACGCTCAATACTTTCATCTCCCGGAGCCAGCGGCTGAACCTGAGCCTGAACATTCCTCAGGTACTCCCGCCGATCATATTTCCGTCCATAATAGCGGCTGTAAAGGTTTTTGTACAAATTGATGAAAGCTCTGACACGAACCCCATCCCCCTTCAAGACGAAATGGACATGATTCGACATCAAGACAAAACCGAGGATGGAAACGCTTGTTTTCCCTGCCGCAACCGGCACAAGATTCATCCCGACCACATAGTCTTCCCGATCCTGGAACCACAGCCCTCCGACCAAATGCTGTGTTGTAACAAGCCAATATACCATAACTGCACGCATCTTTAATTCCTGCAACAAATCTAAATATTTGTTCAGAAACCACAAAATAAAAATGACGCACGTCCCGCAAAATGGGATGTGCGTCAATAATTTCTGCTATTTTTCTACCGACGTCCCATCTTCAGGGACGTGCGTAGATGCCCAAGAGGGGGGAAGCTATTCCTTGCCCTGCTTTGCGGCCTCGGCCTTCGCAGCCTCGATCATCGCCTCGTTGGCGGTCACATAGACCTCGACACGGCGGTTTTTCGCCTGGCCTTCGGCGGTGTCATTCGAAGCGACCGGCTCGTTGAAGGAGTGACCTTCGGCGTGGAGACGCTCGGCGGCGATACCCTTGCTCTGGAAGAACTTGGCGACGGCGGCGGCACGCTTGTCAGACACGCTCTGGTTGGCCTCGGCGGTACCGACATTGTCCGTGTGGCCGATGATGGTCAGGTCCGTCTCCGGAAGGTCGGCAAGGCCGGTGGCGAACTGGCCGAGCTCTTCCTTGGCTTCCTTGGAAAGGGCGGTCTTGTTGAAGTCGAAGAGGATACCGCTGGGGAAGGTGACCTTGATGGCGGTCAGGCCGTTCACGTCGGTGATCGTCTCAACCTGGGCATTCTCGAGGGCAGCAAGTTCCTTGGCCTTCTTGTCCATCTGGTTGCCGATGATGGCACCGGTTCCACCGCCGACGGCCGTACCGATCGCGGCGCCGATGGCGGCACCCTTGCCGTCCTTGCCGATCAGGTAGCCGACGCCGGCACCGATGGCGGCACCCGCACCGGAGCCGATGAGGGAACCCTTACCGAGGTTGGAAAGGCCGCAGCTCTGGAGGAGGACAGCGCCGAGAAGGAGGATGGTTGCAAATTTTTTCATGTTCATTTATGGTTTAAAGTTAACGTATCAAGTCCAGAGTTCAAAATTATCGTTTTTTTGGGACTTCCGCAAATAAAATAAAAAATTGTTCAAAAAATTTGCAGGTTCGGATTTTTTCCGTACCTTTGCAGTCCCGTTCCACCAAAAACGGGCACGACACAACGCGGAAATAGCTCAGTTGGTAGAGCACGACCTTGCCAAGGTCGGGGTCGCGAGTTCGAGTCTCGTTTTCCGCTCAGAGGAGGTCGACTAAAAAGGTCGGCCTCTTTTTTTAATCCTGTCTAAAGATGACCCTGTTAACCATCATCCTTCAGGTTTCGCTGGGCGTGTTTGCCGAGCATCCGAACCGCGCCGGCGGCAATCTCTGCGGCTATTTTCCGCAGGATACGACCGTCACCGAAGCCCCGGCGGGCTACGAGCCTTTTTACATCAGCCACATTGCCCGGCACGGAAGCCGATTCCTGTCCTCACGCACGTCAAATTGTTTCCTGATAGCCGACACCCTGGCGCATTATGCCGAGAAGAATATGCTCACCGACAGCGGAATGGCCCTGCTGGAGGAGATTCGTCTGCTGCACCGGATGTCGGAGGGGAATTACGGCGCGCTCACAGAGCTCGGGGCACAGGAGCATCGGGATATCTGTGCGAGGATGGTACGGCATTACCCGGAAGTCTTTGCCGATTCCGTCCGCAGGAAGATTGTCACCTGGTCTACCGTCTCGCAGCGGGTACAGGACAGCCGGGCCGCCTTTACCGGCGAACTTCTCAGGCGGATTCCCGGCCTCGACATTGACGAGCAAAATGCCAGGCAGAAGGAAAAATCCTACGGTCTCCAGGAAGTTACCGGATACTATATGACCAAGGCGGAACGGGACGAGGCCAAAGAAACGGAAAAGCAGATGGACAAGACCATCTCCCTGCTGCGCAAAGGCTACGACTTCACGGCTTTCGCAGCCAAGATCTTCCGTACCCCGGCGGACGTCCGGACCAAGACGGTCAGAGTGATTGCCAGGGAAGCCTACCGAGCCCTCAAGACGGTCTGCGTCACCTACCCCGACTCCCTTCCGAGTATGGGAGAATACTTCACGCCCGGGGAAATCTACTACCTCTGGCTTGGCAGTTCGGTCCCCTGGGTACGCTACCTGAGCGCCGAAGGCTACACGAATGCCTTCACTGCCGCCAGAGGCGGCGGCATCCTCGCGTGCATCGTCCAGGATGCAGACGAAGCCCTCTCGGCAACCTCCCCCGTCGCCGCCACGCTCAGATTCAGCCACGACACCTATATGATGCCGGTAATGGCGGCCATTCCCCTGGAAGGCACCTTCCTCACCTGCTCCGAAACGGAGATTCCCGACTTCTTCCAGGACTACAACTATATGTGCCCCGCGTGCAACGTGCAGCTGATCTTCTACCGGGCTGACGGCAAGGCACCCGTCCTCGTCAAATTCCTCCTCAACGAAAAGGAAACCCTCATCCACGGACTCAAGCCCCTCACTGGCTGCTACTACGAGTGGAGCAAGGTGAAGGAATTCTGGGCGAACCGCTGACCCCTCGTTGGGACGTCTACCAGCGGAAGACCCTGGCTTTGTACATATTGATGTCGCTTACCTTGATGGTCTTCTTGTCAACGCCGCCATCATTGGCAAAGACGTCATTGGTGTAGCGGATGGTATGCGTCGACCAGTCGTAAGACCCTTCGGAATGTCCCTCCCAGCCGTAAGTATAGTACGCCTCGCCGGTAGAAGGGTTGTAATTGAGCGACTTGATCCCGGCGAAGCCGTTGAAATGCGTCAGCTGGGTAAACTGCAGGGTAGTCAGGTTCAGCAGGGCGGCCTTGTTGCCCGCGAGCACCAGCGTGTTCTCGTCCACGGCCGTCATATCGTGAAGGCCGCTCACATAACCGCCGGTGGCGACGGTCCGCTCCAGCTTCAGGGACGGCGCCGACGTATCGGCATTCAGCAACTGATAGATTTGGAGGGTTGTACCGCCGATGGCATACAAACGCTGTGTCTTGTCGCTCCAGACCACGCCGTGCGCCGAATTCAGCGGATAGGATCCGATCTCCACGTTGGAAGTCTTGCGGCTGTACAGCTTGACGGCATCCACACCGGTCGAAACGGCCACGGCGATCAGGCCGCCGGGCAGCACCTCGGCTGAATGCGCGTTCGTAATGCCGGTCGCCGACCAGAGGACCTTCCCGGTAGCTAGATCCACGAGGGCGGCCCAGCCGTGGGAACTCGTAAGGAGAATGTTCTTGTTGCCGTCCACCGGCTTGCAGTCGTCGATATGGTCATCGGCACGGAGCGTCTGCCCCACCTCGGAACTGTGTGCGCTGGCCGTCCAGGTCCAGAGGAGAGCGGACTCGTACGTCCCGGCCGCCGATGCGATTTTCTCATCGATCAGATACACTTTCCCGCTGCCACAGGCAAGGAGCTGGCGGCCGCTGCTGGCCGGGTCGGTGCTGTAGGTTCCGCCCGGCTCGAAGGTCACGCGCTCCGTCGTGGAGAATTTCGAAGTATTGCCGTCCGACAGGGTAAACGTAATCGTAAAACCCTCCGGAAGGGTCATTGGCGGCACTAAGACAGGGACTACCTGCGCCTCGGAACTGCAGTCGAGCGGCGAAGCCAGCGTGACGGTAATGGCATCCGCGCTCCCCTTCATACTGCCGGTGGCCGGATCGTATGTCATCGTACCCGCGATGCCTGGAGCCGTCAGGACCGCCGTCTTGACGGTGTATGCGCCCTTCTGGACCTGAGCCAGCACCAGGGAAGACATCGGTCTGAGCGTCATAAAGTGCTCGCTCGCACCGCTGCAGCGCATCGATCCCAGATAGAAAGATTTCCGGTCCGTTCCATTCTGCTGCGAAGGGAAGGGAAAGGTTATGGCGGATCCCGCGGCGGTGACTTTCTCGCCGAAAGGCCAGTATCCTACCACGACATCGCCCTTGGCGGGTTTCGTCAGGTTGAATAGGAAGGAGGAAGCCGCCGTCCCGGGGGTAATCGGGGTTGCCGTGCTCACTTCACCCGACGCCGGATGCATCAGCGTAACCTTGTCACCCGCTGCAAGGGCGAAGGGCTTGAGGGAGCCGTTCACATACCGGTCGGTGGCGAAGGTCACGGTCGTCTTGGTAACGGCCGCGGACGACGCGCCCGGATCCTTGTGGCAGGCCAGGACAGAGAAAACCAACAAAACCGACAGCAAACAATTCATTCTTCTGCTTCGCATAATTATTTTGCAAAAATAACGTTATTATAGCGTTCTGTCAACTGGGCGGGCGTTCCGGCCGCTGACTTGACTTCAAACATAAAGATGCCGTCATAGCCGCTTGAGCGCAGCATATAGTGGAAGGCGGGCCAGTCGATGACGCCATCTCCGGGCAGTGCGTGGCGCTCGTCAATGCGGTCATAGTCCGACACGTGGACGGTCCCGATCCGGTCGCCCAGGTCGCGGAAATACTGTTCGTGGGTTTCCAGGAGGAGGTGATTGGTATCGAAGCACACCCGCAGGTCGGGATAGAGCTCCAGCAGGTACAGCATCTCGGAGGTCACGCGGCCCAGGCAGGTGCGGGGCAGGTTCTCGATGCAGAGTACCGCCCCGATTTCCCGCGCCACGGGAAGCAGTTCGCCGATGGAGGCCCGGGCGTTCGCGAGGCGGCCGGCCCGGTCGGCGTCCCCGATCGGTTCGCTGCTCGGGTGCAGGATGAGCCGCTGGGGATGGAATTTCTCCCCGCAGAGACGGATCATCCGCTTCTGGATGGCTATGCTCTCCGCGCGCTGCTCCTCATCGGGCAGGGAGATGTCCAGCGTCTTGCTGTACGGCAGGTGGCACGACCAGACCTTGAGACCCAGCTGACTGATCAGTTTCCGGATATTCTCGGCGCGGGTTTCCCACTCCGCTTCGGGAATGTTCCGCTGGAACGAATTGCAGGTCACCTCCACCCACTCGATGCCGGCATCCTTGATCCGCTTCAACTGCGCCAGGGTCTGGGAGGAATTGATGGCGAGGGAGGTCCCGAGGGTATAAGGCGTGTTGACGAGTTCTTCGAACGAGGCGAGCTCGGGGATCTCCACGGTTTCGCCCGAAACGGTCTCCACCGTGACGGAGAAGCCGTCAGGATAATCGGTGTCGGCCACCATCACGGGTATGATGCCTCCCGTCTGCGGAGGATCCAGCAGGACCCGCACGGTGGATTCCGCCGCCAGGACTGTCTCTTCCGCCGGGTCGTAAATACAGGCGCCGGCACAGGTTTTCTCTCCGCCCGGTCGGAGCGTCAGGGCACGGACCGCCTGCGGCAGCCGCTGCAGCGACACGGGCACCACCCGGTAGAGCGGATTCAGGACAAGGGAACCCGTCCCTGACGCCACCGCCCCCGGCCGGGTCACACCGGCCGCGAGCGGCAGCAAGGTGCCGTCCTGCAGGGTCGGGATGACACAGGATATCTTCCCGTCCTTCCAGGTGGCAGCCGCATCCGCCGGATACCGGCCGAAGACCTGCACCGCAGACAGCGGCCCGGCCACCTCGACCAGGCAGGTGGCCGCGTAAACATTTTCGCCGACAACGGGAACGGTCCGGCATTCGCCGCCCGTGCTCACCCCGACGGCCTTCTCCCCGCTTCCCCACAGATGCCGTACACGGGCATAGGAAGGAGCCGCGTATTCCCACAGGCTGACGCCAACGCGAAGCGCGGCCTTGCCTGCGGCAGAAGAAGCGGGGGAACACGCCGTCATACAAAACGCGATCAGTGCAATCCAGAATTTATTCACGGTCCGACGGGCTATTTAAGGCTGCAGCTTCCGCAAATATCGACGCCATAGGCGTGATAGCGTTCGCCGCCGACATACTTACCGATAAACAGGCCGTTTTCCTGGCTCTTGCCGATGTAGGCCGCATAGAGGATGCCGTCCAGATAGTTGTTGCCGCCCATCTGTTTGTCGGCGTCTCCACCCACGGAGAAGGAGTCCTTGACGGTCAGGTCCGGTCCGAGCGTATAGTTCACATTCTTCACCTGACCGGAGGAAATGTAGAAATTGCCGTCCGTATCGGAGCACGCGCGGGCATAGTTGAAGGCATTGTTGCCCTTGCCGGACTCGAATGTCGCCTTGATCTCCAGCGTCTCCGGATCGAGCAGATAGCAGTTTCCGTCCTTGCTCGGGCACATGACATCGCCGTTCGGGGAAGTGACGAGGCCCCAGAGGTTGGGCTTCGTCGAGGTCGAGACCGCCTTGCAGTCCACGACAATCTTCCGCTCCTGCAGGTCGATCTTGGAGGCCTGTCCGCCCGCGTGGCCATAGTAGGCATACCGCTTGTCCGGGGAAATGGCGAATCCGCCGCTGATATCCGAACCCAGCGACGCCTGGCCGTAGCTTACGATTTCCTCGCCGGTATCCGCCTTCAGCCAGACGATGGTCTTGTCCGTTCCGTTGAGGAGAATCACCAGGTCGTTTCCGTTCACCAGCATTCCGCCGCCCTTCTTTTCGAGGGCCACACTCCACTTCTTGGTGCCGGTGGCCGCATCGAGGGCGAACGTATTGCCCGATGCATCGATGAGATAGACTGTATTGCCGTCCGCACTGACGGCAGGGCTGGCGCTCTGCATCGATCCGGCTTCCGTGAACTGCCATTTCAGCGTCCCGTCGGGCGTGACGGCGAAGAAGTCGCCCGCCGTCGTGGTACCGAAGTAGATGTCGCCGGTGACCGGATTGACCGTGAAGCCGTTGTAAGAACCGTGGTTCACGCTGTAGGTCCACTTCTTTTCCCCGCTCAGGATGTCATAGGCCATCAGGTTGGAGATCTTGCTGAACGTCAGGTTATAGACCGTCTTCCCGTCCGGGGAGAACATCGGGCAGCTGCCCTTGAATCCGTTGTAGTTGGTTCCTTCGCAGACGAAGTCCGTATCCTCGATGACGTATTCGCGCACATGGAGTACAACGTTCCAGCTCTTGTCGATTCCGTTGACCCGGGCGCCGAGCACGACCGTCTGGTCGCCGGCGGACATCAGACGGATCTTCACCTCATCCCCTTCCAGCACTTCGCCGCCGGGGAGGGTCCACGTCACATTGTCCGCCTGTTCGAAGGCCGACCGGTTGAAAGTCGCCTTCACGGGCAGTCCGACGGCCGTCTTCTCGCTCTCCAGGATGTAAGGCACGGCCAGGGCGGGCATCGCCTTGATCTCGACCGGATCGGAATCACCGTTGGTGTACTGCGCCACGACGGTGAACACATAGTTCACATCGTCCGTCAGCCCCTCGATGACATACGAAACGGCCGCAGGGTCTGAAACCGTCACCGTCACAGGAGTATCCTCGTCTTCTTTCTGATAGGTAATAACATAACCCGTCAGCTGATCGGAGTCGGGGCGGGTCCAGTACAGGGTCACCTTTCCGCTCTCGGCATCGGCCATCAGGCCGGTCACCGGGAAACGGGTGGAAACGGGCTTGGCCGACACGGAAACGGCGCCCGAGATCTTATCCCCGTACACGGCCTGTACGTTGAAGATGTAGGATATCAGGTTCTTGAGCCCGGTCACCTTGTAGGTCGTAACGGGTCCGCCGGTATGGAAGGAGACCTTCCCCATCTCGGCATCCGTATAGGAAATGATGAATTCGGTGGCCTCCCACCCCTGGGGAAGCGACCACGAGAGGGTTACCTCCCCGTCTCCGGGCACGGCCTTCAGGTCGGTGACCTGATGACGGGATGCTCCGGCCTCATATACGGGTTCCTGCCAGCAGGATGCCACGGTCGTAAGGACGATGGCCGCAGTCAATATCGCGTTGAATAATCTTTTCATAATGCTTGGGTATTAATATCCGGGATTCTGCCAGAGAACCTGGGTATTGTTGTAGATTTCAATCTGGTCATTGGGAATCGGGAAGATCAGTTCATGCTCGTCGATGGCGTAGCCCAGCGAATGGAAATAGTCCACGGCCAGTCCCAGCCGGACGAGGTCGAACCAGCGCTGTCCCTCATACGTAAACTCGCGGCCGCGCTCGTCGCAGAGCTCCTTCCGGAAGGCTTCCTCGCTCATGGGGCCGTCGGGAAGCGGGTCGAGACCGGCCCGTGTACGGGTCTGGTTCAGGTACGGGATCGCATCAGGAATCCTGCCGCCCAAGCCGAGGGCTTCGGCATAGCTGAGCACGACGTCGGCATAACGGATGAGCGGGAAGTCATTGCCCACCTGATCCGTATAGGTCGCATCGTAGGTATCGTTCCACTTTGGCATCGCATAGACCGAACTGCTGATCTTGATGAAATCGTGGATGAGCGGCCAGCGGTTGTCCTTCGCTTCGTCAAAGAGTGCGCGGCTCTGGGGGGTCGGGATCCTCCGGTCGGCTTCCACGCCGGTATTGGACGACCACCAGTAGCCGTGTCCGAAGCTGTTGCTCTTGTTGTAGCAGAGGGCGAAGATGATCTCTTTGTTCATCTTGTTGGAAACGTCGAATGCGGCGGCCGTCGTCGGCATCAGTCCGTAACCGGAATCCGCCAGGGCCCCGGAGAGCACCGCCTCGGCTTCCGGATACATCTTATAGGTGAGGTAAACCTTGCCCAGCAATGCCTGCGCGGCGATCTTCGACACCCGGGCCTTTTCGGCGGGACGGGTGGCAGGGAGCAGTCTTATCGCTTCCTTGAGGTCGGTCTCGAGGCATTCCAGCATCTCGCTGTCGGTGCAGCGGGCAATCCCTTTGACCTCCACGGGCGACACCACGCGGCTGATAATCGGGACGCCGCCGAACACTTTGTACAGCATAAAGTTGTACCAGCTGCGGATAAACAGGCATTCTCCCTTGTACCGATCCATCTTTTCGGAAGAAAGACTGGTGGTCTTGATATGGTCAAGGACATCGTTGCAGCGGTAAATGCCGTTGTACCAGGCATTCCAGACCGCAGAGAGAATCGGGTTGGAGGAATTCTGCTGGAAGTGGTCCAGGTCATAACGGTCCTGGGTCGATACGGCCATCGACTCCAGATCGGCCTCGTCGGCCCGGTAGGAGAGCTCGCTTCTGTAGAAACCCATCTCCGTCTTGAGCTTGGCATAGCAGGCATAGACGCCCTGGTTGAAATCCGCCTCGGTCTGGTAGAAGTTGCCTTCGGTCACGTTGTTGCTCGGATACTGTCCGAAGAAATCGTTGCTGCACGAGACGGTGCAGGCCATCAAGAAGCCCAGTGAAAGAATATAAAGAATCTTTTTCATGGCGACTAAAGATTAAGGTTCACACCGAAGGTGAAGGTTCGGGAAAGCGGGTAGGAGCAGTAGTCCTCGCCCGGACGGAGCGCGTCGGAAGGACGGCGGTTGACCTCCGGGTTGTAGCCCGTGTAGCGGGTCAGCGTAAAGAGGTTGTTGACCTGGACATACAAGCGCAACCGGGAGACTTTGATCCTTTCCATCCACTTCTTGGGGAAGGTGTAGCCGATGGAGAGATTCTGGAGCCGCAGATAGGAGCCGTCCTCCAGGTGGAACGTGGACATCGAGGCGCCGTTGTTGCCCGTCGATTTGCGGGTGGCGCGGTTGAGTTCTCCATATGGGAAACGCTCCAGCGCGAGTTTCATCATATTGGAGGAGCCTTCGATGTTGCAGAGGTAGCGACGCTCGAGGTTGAGGATCTCATTCCCATATACGCCCTGGAAGGCCGCATTCAGGTCGAAGCCCTTGTAGCCGAGCGTGAAGCCGAAGCCATAATAGAAGTCCGGCATGTAATTCCCCACGATGGCACGGTCGTCATCCGCTTCCAGCACGCCGTCTCCGTCCACATCGACGAAACGGAAATCACCCACCTGGGTGCTCTCGAAGTGCGGATAGCTGTCGAGTTCCTCCTGGTTATGGAAGATCCCGTCCTGCACCAGCAGGTAGTAGCAGCCGACGGGCTGGCCGACTTCCGTGATATAGAATCCTTTTTCGGAGGAATCCTTGCGGATGAGCGGAGCGTCTTCATCGCCCAGATGGAGCACCTTGTTGCGGTTGAGGGACCAGTTGGCGTTGGCCTCATAGAAGAAGCCCGAAGCGAAGTGCTTGCGGGAAGACAGGCTCAGTTCGATACCCTTGTTCTGCATCGATCCGATGTTCACGTTGGACTTGGTGAAACCGGAAGCGGAAGGGACATCGACCTCGAAGAGCATGTCGGTCGTGCGGGAATAGTAGGCATCCACCGTCAGGCCGAGGAGTCCCTGCCACAGGGAGGCGTCAAGACCGATGTTGAACTGGGTGTTCTTCTCCCAGCCGAGGTCGGCGTTCTGGATCTGGCTCGGATACACCTGATTGACCACGGAATTCCCTTCACCCATATAGATGGGGGACATTCCGTACAGGGCGAGCCATCCGTAGTTGGAAATCTGGGCGTTGCCGGTCTGTCCTACGGATGCGCGAAGCTTGAGGTCGTTGAGCCAGGCCGCCTTCTGCATGAACGGTTCGTCGCTCAGGCGCCAGCCGATGGAAGCGGCGGGGAACACGCCCAGCCGGTTGTTGCTGCCGAAGCGGGAGCAACGGTCGCCGCGGACCGAGGCCGACACCATATAGCGTCCTTTCCAGGAATACTGCGCACGCAGCAGCCAGGAATCGAAGCCGTAGGAAGTCTTGTTGTTCAGCGTCTCCTGGATGTCATAGGTCACGCCCTTGGTGGTCTGGATCTTGTCATCGCCTACGGTGCCGTCACCCTGGATGCTCATCGTCCGGTTGATCTTCTTCTCGGCCTCATAGACCGCGACGGCGCTCAGGAAATGGTCGCCCCATTTGTGGCTGTAAGACAGCTGGTTGACGATATTCCAGTGGAAGTAGTGATACGACCAGGCATTGGCCCTGGGCTGTGACAGGACCGCAGTGGCGCGCGGAAGGGTCGGATCGATTTCCAGCTGGGCGTCGGAAGTGACCTCGATGTATTTGTTACCCCGGAGCGGAAGGATGGTCGGACGGTAGAAGTCACGGGCATAGCCATAGTAGTCGCCGCCGAGGGTGAGCTTGTACTCCAGTCCCTTGATGAATTCGATGGAAGCGTAGGCATTGCCGATGACGCTCACCTTCTCCCGGAAATCCTTCACCTCGGTGGCAAGGGCGACCGGATTCAGCACCTCGTTGCACTGCGTATCCCAACGGTGCTTGCGAAGGTATCCGTTCATCTGCCAGTTGTAGGAGCCGTCGTCGTTATATACCGGGAAGATGGGCGGAGCCATCAGGGCGGAGCCGACGACGCCGTCGCCGTTATACTGGGCCTCCGCATCGACAAAGTGCTCCGCGGAATAAGAAGGACTGATGCTCATTCCGAATTTGAAACGGCCCTTCTGGCCGTCCACGTTGGCGCGGGCGGAATAGCGGGTATAATCGCTGTTGATAATGGTTCCCTGGCGATAGAGATAGTTTGCACCCACATAGTACGAAACGGTGCGGGTCTTGCCGCTTACCGAGAGCGCGTGACGTGTGGAATGGGCCAGGCGGAAGATGGCGTCCTGCCAGTCGGTATTGGGCAGCAGATGCTGGGTGTCCATCAGGTAGGCGTCCACGAAATCGTCGCTCCGGTGGTAGGTCTGGGGACGGGAGGAATACGGATCGGAAATAGATCCGATCGGAACGCTGTACAGGTATGAGCCGTCCCGGGCTTCCTTGAACAGGGTCGCGAATTCCCAGGCGTCCAGCAGGTCGATTTTCTTACTGACCTGCGAGATGCCGTAATAGCCGTCATACGAGATACGGGGCTTCTCGGAAGATCCGCGCTTGGTAGTAATCAACACGACACCGCAGCTGCCGCGAGAACCGTAAATAGCTGCTGCAGAAGCATCTTTGAGTACTTCGATGCTCTCGATATCCGAAGCATCCATCTGCGAGAAGACAGACGCCTCCGCAGGGATTCCGTCAATCACATAGAGCGGGTCGTTGCCGGCTGTGGCACTCTGGATACCGCGGATGCGGACCGTCACGTCTCCGGCAGGCCTGCCGCCACCCTGCATGACCTGCACGCCGGGCATTCTGGCAGCCATCATCTCACGGAAATCAGAGTTGGGCTTGTTCTCGAGGTCTTCGGATTTCATCGAAACGATAGAGGTGGTCACGTCACGGCGGTTCTGCACACCGTAACCGATCACCACGGCGTCCTCCAGCAGGACGGCATCCTGGCGAAGTACGACATCAGCCACGGCCTGGGTTGCTGCGACCGTCACACGGGCCGTTTCGTAGCCGATGCTGGAGAGTTCAAGTACGACATCCCCGGCGGGGACACTGATGGAGTAATTGCCGCTCAGGTCGGTGACGGTGCCGTTGGTGGTACCCGCCTGGATAACCATGGCGGAGACGACGGGTGTACCGTCCGGCTCGGTGACCCGGCCCGTGACGGTACGGACATTCTGGGCGAATCCGGCAAGGGACACGCCCAGCGTAATCAGGGCTGCGAAAATTTTTCTCATTGCTTCGGATTCTGGGTTAATACATAGGTTTCGGAATACCCTCCCCGGGCTGTGAACACCACGTCGCCGCTGCGTTGCGCCGCGCCGGTGTTCTCGGTGTAGGTAAGGATTACTTCCCGGATACCCTTCTCCCCGGATTCGGGAGAAACGACGATCCAGTCGGCCCGGGAAGCCACCGTCCAGTCGCAGGTGGCCGAAATGGTCACCGCTTTGGTACCGGCCTCGCCGGACACCGGTTCGCCCGGATGCGTGTAAAGGGCCACGCTGTCCGGCGCCGTCGTCACTTTCTCCTTCTGGCAGGAAGGGGCGATGGTGACCGCAAGAAGGGCCACCGCCATCGACAAAAGTACCTTTTTCATGGTTTTGGTATTGTGTTTTAGTTGTTGAGTTTTTCAAAATCCGCCTGCATGTCCCGGGCGCGGAGCAGGAGCTGCACCGAAGCGAAGGAACAGTTGACCCAGAAGGTCCGGGTACGGTCCTTCCCCGCCTCACGCCATTCCCAGGTTGTGGGAATCATTCCGTTGACGGGGTTCTGCACGCGGGTGATCTGGTCCGCCATCGCCTTGCCTTTGGCGAGGCAGAGAAGGTCTCCCGTGACCTCATAGCGGTCCAACCAGGCATTGGCCACATTGCAGGCGCTGTTGTCCACGGGCATCTCGTATTTGTACTGTTCGTGGACGCAGGGCGCCAGCCGTTTGTAGAATCCATCGGCCGTCTTCTCCGGATAGGCCCAGTGGACGAACTGGTCTTCGCTCAGGCGGATCAGGTCGTACGCATTGTCCAGATCCCGATCCGTCGGATGCTCTTTGGTCAACAGATAGGAAGCGTACGGGGCGGCCGTGCAGTTGGTAAGATTCTGGTAAGGCTGCAGTCCGTTGACATTGACGTCCTCGAACTGTCCGGTCATGTCGAAGGTTTCCACGGCCACTTCATCCATCCATTTCTCGCCCTTCTGCCTTGCGGCGGCGAATTCCGGGAAGCCATAGCCTTCGAGCCGGCTGAAATACCGGAGCAGGGGATGGAGCATCGCCGAGACGTTGTTGACCGGCTCACCCGTCAGGAAATCGACCTTGATGGGGAGCGATCCGTCCTCCCGCTGTAGCCGGACAAAGGTCCTGCCGATTCCGACGGCCCGGTCGAGCCACAGCGGCTCGCCCGTCAGGTCATACAGGTCCAGGAAGGCCTGTCCGGCGCTGGCGGCTTCGAGCGTCATGGTCTTGCCCTTGTTCCATTCGCGGGCGGAGGCCTGCTTGTCCAGGTAGTAAGTCGGCGGGAAAAACGCCAGCGGAGCATCTTCCGGGCGGCTTTGGTCGATGAGGAACTGAGCTGCGTTCCGGGCCATCTTCAGGGCCTCCTCGCGGCGGTCCGGCAGCAGCGAGGCGACGAGGCACTCGTTCCGGATGGTGGCGCCGATGATCTTGCAGGGATACGTATTGTGCGCATAGTTCATATCCGGCAGCGCGGATTCCCGCCAGTGGCGGATTTCGGGCAGGGTATGGATGTAAAGGATCGCTTTGACGGCCGCCTCCTGGTAGTCGCACGACGGCCCCGCATAGGGTCCTTCGAAGGGAAAATCCCTGAGGAACGTCCGCTCCCCCACTTGCTGCAGGACATTTCCTGCCGCATCCAGCGCCTCCACCGTGAGCGTGACGTTCCCACAGGGTAAATGATTCCAGACAGGTGTCAGGGCCGCGGTCGGCGCGCCGGCCCGGAAAGAGACCGGCTCCGCATCCGACGGCCGGAGCGTAAAGAGATATTCGGCCGCGCCCGGGGCCTCCGGAAAATCGAAGGCCGGGGCGTAGATGAATTTTTTGGCAAACCCGTTCCAGAACGGGTTCCTTCCCTCCGTACCGGGACGGATCGGCTGAAGATATTCTTCCCGGGCCTGTCGGTTGAGGGATTCATAGACATTCCGGCCCGAACACCCGGACAGAGCCAGGAGCAATAAGCCGAAAAACAGGAAACGCTCTTTCATACAAAACAGTTTACCAGCTTACGGTCTCTGTATAGACGTTCCCGAAGCGGTCGGTCACACGGACCGTCCCCGAACCGGAGGTGGCGCTGACGGGAGTGCTGAAGAGGGTGTTGGGATTGGAGGTCGAAGAGGCCTTGTAGCTGCTGTCCCCCGCGAGGGTGGAATTGTGGGACTTATACCAGGATTTGAACTCCGTATCCGCAAAGTCGTAACGCGACGTCGATTCCACCGGGGTCATCACCACCGGGGGGGCCCCGTCCAGGATGAATTCGGGCTTTTCCCACAGATTGTCCCAGAGGAAAACATTGACGTAAACCTTCGAGTCTCCGTATGTTCCGACAGGAGGATACACGTGCATCTGGTAGGATTCGTCCAGGACGCCGGAGCCGTCTTTCATCTGCGCGACCCCGTTTTCGTCATAAGTCCAGTCCCGGAACACATAGGGAGGAGGCGTTCCCGCCCCGATGAACTTCGCCCGCTGGTATTTGACCGGATGGAAACGCCAGGAGGCGAATTCCCCGTTCTCTATCTCCACGATGGTGTAGCCGCGGGGGGTGCCGTACGACAGATAGTCGTTGGTCCACAATTCCCCGGTGCACCGGGAGAGGGTATGGACCTCGATTCCGGCGAACTTGTGTCCCTTGGGATACACGTAGTTGTGGGTCGCATGCGTATGTCCGGCCCAGGCAAACACCTTGGCGTAACCCTTCAGGAGATTGGCATAATCGTCTTTGTGCCGCGCCGAAGTTTCCCCGCTTTGCGTTTTGAACATCGGAGAATGGGAGCAGGTGGCGACGGTCATCGTCTTGGGAACGAAGGAGAGGTCGGCCTGCAGCCACTCCCAGATCTTGTCGGTCAACCCCTGGTCATATCCCGTGAGACGGCCGGACTTGTCTTTCATCATCAGGTTGTCCAGCACGACAAAATGGATGTTGCCGACGTTGAACGAATAATTCCGGGGACCGAAATACGACTCGTACTCCGCGGCCGCGGCATCGTCGTCATTCGCGGCGGGATTGTTGTCGTGGTTGCCGATCACGTTGTAGGTAGGATAGCCGACTCTTCTCAGTCCGTCCGTGTAATTTTTGTACAGACTCATGTTTTCGTGGACAAGGTCTCCGAGACAGACCCCGAAAACCTGCCTTCCGGTGATACCGGCCGCCGTTTCCTGAAGGTCCTGGTAAAGGTCCTCGCAGCAGTCCAGCGAATGGTATCCCAGATTGTCATACCCGACCGTACCGGCCCTGGGCTGGGGATCGGCGGTGAAGAAAACCGTCGCCCGGCCCGGGTTGTCGACCGGGGTCAGCTTGAACGTGTCGATCTCGTAAACGCCCTGCTTGAGCGGCTGGCTCGAGAGCGACCGGTAGAAGATGGGGCGACCGCCCGAAATCACGGGCTGATAACCGGCGGGGGTGCTGATATAGATGAACTTCACGTCGGCGGCGTCGATTTTCATCCAGTAGGTTCCGTCCGCTTCGGTGACGACGCACTGGCGGCCGTCAGAGACGACAACGCCCTCCATTCCGTTCCCCGAAAGGTCGACGACGCGCCCCTTGAGATTCATCCCTTCCGGCACATCCGGATTCTCCGTCGCCGGGCCGTCGCCGCCATCGGGCGGCAACGGCTTGTCGGCCGGCGTACAGGCATAAAGGGCAAGACTCAGCCAGGTGAGCGCCCAGAATATCTTCCTCATATCCGTTTATTTCAAGCAGCCCGTACCCTGAGGGTCGCCTCCGTGGCAAGGCCATCCGGTCGTCGCGATGTCCTTCCCGACATATTTGCCCAGGATCGGGCCCGACTGGCTGTCCCGGACGTTCGCCGGAATGCAGAGCACTCCGTTGCAGAGACCGATGCCGCCCATCGGCCCTTCCAGGAATTTTGTATTGGCCCAGTCCGAGAGGACTTCGCCGTCCGGGCTGATCTTGATGGTGTGACCTGCCCCGGCGAAGTTGTTGTTGCCGGCGGAGAGATAGATATTGCCGTCGGTATCCACCACGGGCTGGCCGTAATTATAGGAATTCCGCTTCCAGGAGCCCTTCTTCCAGACCACATTCAGGGTCGCGGACTCATAGCGGGCGATATATCCGTCCTTGTCGGCGATAATGATGTCACCGTTAGAGAGGACGACGCTGCCCCAGAAGCTGTTCGTGGCCACATCGTCGAAGGCGATCACCTCATGCTTCGCCAGATCGACGGCCGTAAGGGCCGCATTGAGGTTCAGCAGGCTGTAATCCGTGGGATCGCTCGGGGCGCTCTGGTTGGAGCCCTTGGAAGGGATATAGGCGATCTTCTTGACGGGATCGACGCTGATGGAAGAACCGTCGTTGCAGTTCTTGTACAGGT
>OCTW013397187.1_pt1 | contig 28582 bp, 22 predicted proteins | sample 1539671 | NCBI WGS metagenome assembly OCTW01 (sample SAMN02144230, study PRJEB22623) | gut metagenome | biome: sheep rumen | host: Ovis aries | place: New Zealand | reverse complement strand
CTGCGTGTGCGCCCTGGTGTTGTTGATGGGCTGCGCGCGCGATGGCGCGCAGATGCGGGAGCAACTGTCGGCCCTGGAGCAGCGTAACAGCAGCGGTGAGCCGATGGAGAACGACTCGCTGGCCGAGGCCCTCGTGGATTACTTCGACCGCCACGGCTCGGCCAACGAGCGCATGCGTGCCAAGTACATCCTCGGCCGTACCTACTACTGCCTGGGCGAACTCCCCCGCGCCCTGGAGACCTACATGGAGGCCGCCGACTGCGCCGACACCACCGCCGCCGACTGCGACTTCGCCAAACTCAGCCGCATCCATGCCCAGAGCGCAGTGATTTTCAACCAACAGGTTCAGCCTCGCAGTCAGTTAAGGGAACTGAGGCTGGCTGAACATTATGCATGGAAGGGTCTGGACACTCTGCAGGCTATAGAGTGCTATGCCCAACAAGCAGACGCATATTCTTTTTTGATGAACTCTGATTCTGCCATTTTAATTAAAGAGAATGCTTCCATATTGTATAAGAATGTAGGCCATCAGGATTGGGCAGCCATGACTTTAGGATCAGTAATTAGGTCTTTAATTAAAAGAGGTGAAATCGAAAAGGCCAAATTCTGTTGCCTTAATTATGAAACATGTTCAGGACTTTTTGATGATAATGGGAACATAGAGAAGGGGCGTGAGATCTATTATTCAATTAAAGGTGACTACTATTTAGCAACCCATCATTTGGACTCTGCCGAATATATGTTTAGGAAAGAACTTAGAGACGGTAAAGATTTGAATAACCAGATTGCTGGGTGCAGAGGCTTGCAGAAAATATATGAACAGAAGAAAAACTCCGATTCCATCGCGAAATATGCCACTCTTTCGTATGAATTAAACGACTCTGCCTATTCCCTGGCAGAAATGCAGAATATTCAGAAGATGCAGGCATCATACAATTATAACCATCAAAAACAATTGGCTGAAGAGAGAAACAGAGATGTTCGAAATGCATATTTTATAATTGGAATTATTGTCTTGATTATCTTTTTTGTTGCTTTGATAAGTTGGTTGTGGTTCCAGCACCATCAGATGGAAGATAAGTTGAAAGAAAGCCAGTATCAACAAACACAAAATCTTTTTGAACAAGCCCAGTCGGATTTAATGGAATTGCGGGAAAAGAATGCCTTTGCTTCAGACCTTATTATAGACAAAAGTAAGGAAATCGAAAGTTTAAAAATCCAGATAGCAGAATATCAGCGCAAACAGTCTGTTAGGGATTACGTAAATGTGGAAGATTTTCTGTTTACATCTCCAATAATTAAAGATCTGACAGATCTTTTGGAATGTAATCCTGTCCAGACAGCGACACAAGGTCAACTCAGGGAATTACGAAAAATGATAAATGAACTCATTCCAGATTTTTATGAGAAAGTTAATTTAAGACAGCCGCTGCGATCCGTGGAATATGATGTATGCCTTTTGATACGATGCCACTTTAGACCTTCTGCTATCAGCAAATTGCTTGGCAGGGATGATGCTTATATCTCTAACCTCAGGAAAGGAATTCTTTTTAAAGTATATGGTATTGCAGGCTCTCCAGGAGAATTAGACAAGCGAATCATGCAAATCCGCTGACCTCTAAGTTGATGCAAAAAAACACTGATTCGTTGGCTAATTCAGAGAAAAGATGTACCTTTGCGGCTGTTTTTAAAATATACACGCACGAATGAAACTCTTTCTCACACTGGCCATATCCTTATTCACGACATTGACGGCTGTTGCCGGACAGCCACTTCATGTGGTGATCCTCGGTGACTCCAACACCTGGATTGGCGGCGACGACTGTGACAAGCCCCAAGGATGGAACAAGTGGTTCAAAGACGCCATACAGCCCACCAGTTGCAGGAGTTATGCACGCAGCGGAGCCACCTGGACCAACACCCCCAAGACACGCAGGAACACCCGTGAGAATATTGGAGTACTCGGTAACGACAACGTAATCTACAACCAGATATGCCGCTTGCAGGAGGCTGTAGATAGCGGAGTCCAGAGCCGGCCCCAACTCATCCTGATCATGGCGGGTACCAATGACGCCTGGTTCCTGAAGTCCAGGCCAAAGGCATTTGCCAAGACCGCCTGTGAAGTATTCTCCACGGAGGGCAGTACGATAACCGACCGCCCTGTCCATGATATCCTCACCCTGGCAGAGTCCGTCCGCTACGGTTGTGAACTACTAAGAGCCGCTTATCCCGATGCACGGATCATCCTGCTCACGCCACTACAGTCTGTAGCAGCAGGAAGAGACCCTATCACCAAAGCAGGAGATATCATCGCATGCTGTGCCCATCGGATGAGCCTCCCCGTGATCCGGCTCGACAAGGAGGGAGGCATCGATGCCACCCAGGAGAAGGAGCACTATAGCATGACGACCGACGGTACCCACACCTCAGAACAAGGAGCCCGCCACATAGGTGCACTCATTGCCAAACGGATTGGCACCTTATGGCAACAGGACAATCCAGTCACCCGACCATAAATCCTACAGACAGCCATGGTATTCTCCGACCTGTTCTTCCTCTTCGTCTTCCTGCCAGCGTTCGCCTTGTGCTACCTGACGGCCACCTGGCTCGACAGACTGTTGTCGCCAGATGCCATGAGGCGCAGCCACACGTCGCAGAACACCATACTGGTGCTCTTCTCCCTGATCTTCTATGCCTGGGGAGAACCCGTCTATGTGTTCCTGATGCTCTTCTGCGTACTACTGAACTACCTGACAGGCCTGGGCATCGACAGACTGACGGGTGGTGCGCGGCGATGGGCACTCATCGGCGGACTGACTGGGAATATCCTGATCCTGGGCACCTTCAAGTACCTGGGCTTCTTTGCCCAGCAACTGACCGCCATCGGCATCCCTGTGGCAGACCCAGGGATATCCCTGCCCATCGGTATCAGTTTCTACACATTCCAGTCGATCTCCTATCTCATCGATGTGTATCGCCGCGAGGCTCCTGTGCAGCGCCGTTTCGGCAACCTCCTGCTCTACATCTCCATGTTCCCGCAACTCATCGCGGGACCTATCGTACGCTATAACACCGTGGCAAGGGAGATCAGCAGCCGCCACGTGACCTCGCGCGACCTCGCCGACGGCATCTACCGTTTTATGATCGGTCTTGGCAAGAAGGTGATTCTCGCTAACCAACTGTCTGAGATTTCCGACCAGTTCCTGGCTGGCGGCATGCAGGACCTGACCACCACGGGGGCCTGGACAGGCATCATCGCCTTCACCCTGCAGATCTACTTCGACTTCTCCGGCTATTCCGACATGGCCATCGGCCTGGGGCGCTGCATGGGCTTCCATTTCAACGAGAACTTCCGCCACCCCTACTGCTGCAACTCCATCACCGACTTCTGGCGGCGCTGGCATATCTCCCTCGGCAGTTTCTTCCGCGACTATGTGTATATTCCCATGGGCGGCAACCGCCGGCACCAGGCAGTGAACATCCTCGTGGTATGGTTCCTCACGGGTATGTGGCACGGAGCCAGTTGGAACTTCATCATCTGGGGCGTCTATTTCGGCCTCATCGTGACACTGGAGAAATACACACTCCTACGCGTACAACAATATATACCAGCGCCCCTGCTTCACCTCTACAGCCTGGCCCTGGTGGTCATCGGCTGGGGAATCTTCTACTTCGACGACAGCAACCGGATGATCAGGTTCTTCGAGATTGCCTTCGGACAGGTAGGCTCCCTCCATGACTTCGTGACGATTACCGCCCTGACAGACAACTGCTGGCTGTGGGTCGTCTGCATGCTGTTCTGCATGCCCATCCGCAGTGGCGTAGAGAACCTGCTCCAGCGATGGACCACCGATGGCAGTGCACTGCATGGAACGGTCATGCTCTGCTCACGTCTTCTCATCTCTGTCGTACTGCTCGTACTCAGCGTGTCGCTCCTGGTAGGAGCCACCAACAACGCATTTATCTATACCCGATTCTGATTATGACAGCCGCAAAGACCACATATCGCCCAATGAAATGGATGCTCTGCATCCTGTTGTCGTTCGTATCCCTTAGCATCTCTGTCCCGACCTCCTCTGCCCAGGAGGTGCGCCGTGTCCGCAATGGCATCATCCTTGTCGATACGGGCAGGAACGTGCGTGCCATCGAACCGTTCAAGGGAAACTACGACAATGGTACAGCATACGCAGCCATCGTGAACAAATACAAGCGCACGTTCCCCGACGTGAACGTCTATTGCATGGTCATCCCCAATGCCGTGGCCTTCTACTGCCCCGACACCGCCAAGACATGGACGGAGGCGGAACAGCCTGCCATCAGGCATATCCTCTCCCAACTGTCGGCCGACGTGAAGGCCGTGGATATCCTCGACACCCTCCAGACGCATGTGGAGGAACCCATCTACTCGCGCACCGACCACCACTGGGCCCCGTTGGGTGCCTACTATGCCGCCCGCCGCTTCGCAGAGGTGGCGGCAGTACCCTTCGCCGACCTGTCGGAATACGAGCCCCGCGTCATCCACGACTATGTGGGCAGCATGTTCACCTTCTCGCGAGACAAAGCCGTGAAGAATGCCCCTGAGGACTTTGTCTATTACGTGCCCCGTACGGATTTCTCAGCCTCCCGCATTACCTACAGGAAGATGTCACAACGGGTAGGCCGTAAGCGCAAGCGCCGCACCATCAGTTGGCTCACCGCCAGCGAACCGGAACCCTTCACCTTCTTCCGCGACTATGAGGACGGCAGCAGTGCCGCCTACTGCACGTTCATGGGCGGAGACACCAATACCACGAGCGTCGTCACGCACTTCCAGAATGGCCGCCGCCTGCTGATCCTCAAGGACAGTTATGGCAACGCCCTGCCATCCAACCTCTTCTCCTCGTTTGAGGAGATCCATGTCGTCGATTGCCGCTATTTCCTTCAGAACATGGTTGACTTCGTCAAGGACCATGCCATCACCGACATCCTCTTTGCCAACAACCTGATCCACGCCTCCGCGGCAAAGACGACACAGGCCTACGAACGATACCTGACCCAAAACCCTGCCACGCGCCATGAGATTCAGTAAGACCTATACCATCCTCTTCGGACTGCTCTTTGCGACCTTTGCCGTCGTATTCAACACCTTCCCACGGAGCACGTTCTCTGAACTGGAGAAGCGTGAACTGGCCACCTTCCCGGAGTTTACGGCAGAGAAACTGTTCAACGGGTCATTCACCAGCGAGGTATCGTCGTGGTTCAGCGACAGCGAGCCCTTCCGCGACCGTTTCATGGCACTGAGCATGAAGGTGAAGGACCTGATCCGCCTGAACACAGGCGAAGAGCATATCACCTTCCACGCCGCCGAGCCAGAAGAAAGCCTAGGAGAACTAGGAAACCTAAGAGAACTAGGAGAACTAGAAACCCCAGACTCCACCAGTAACTACGAGAACCAGGTCAATGCCGACGAGAATGCCAAAATCGCCAATGCCGGCATCATCATCGTCGGCTCAGGCGAGAAGGTCCGTGCCCTCATGGCCTTCGGTGGCACTGGCAGAGGGTGCGTGGGCTATGCCGAGGCAGCCAACAAGTATAAGGAGACGTTCCCCGACGTGAACGTCTATTGCATGGTCATCCCCACCTCCGTGGAATACTATTGCCCTGAGAAGATGCGGCGGCGCACCAATCCCCAGCGCCCCACCATCGACAACGTGATCCGCCACCTCTCTCCCGAGGTGAGGCCCGTGGACATCTATGAGACACTGGGCCGACATGCCAGCGAGGACATCTACCTACGCACCGACCACCACTGGGCACCCCTCGGTGCCTTCTATGCCGCAGAGACGTTCGCACAGGTGGCCGGCGTGCCCTTCCGCCAGTTGGACAGTTACGACCGTAAGGTGGTACACGGCTACGTGGGCAGCATGTATGGCTATTCCAAGGACATCTCCATCAAGGAGGCACCCGAGGACTTCGTCTATTACGTACCCCGCGACGTGACCTATACCACGACCTATATCGACTACAAGATTGACGAGAACTACCGTGTCATCGGCATGGGGCGCCCCTATAGGAGCGTCTTCTTCTACAAATACAAGGACGCCAGCGGCGGTGCCTACTGCACCTTCATGGGCAGCGACACCAAGATCACCCACGTGAGGACCTCCACCCACAACGGACGGCGGCTGCTCATCCTGAAGGACAGTTTCGGCAATGCCCTGCCCGGCTATCTGTTCTATTCCTTCGAGGATATCCACGTGATCGACTCACGCTACTTCACGAAGAACATGGTGGAATATGTCAGGGACAACCAGATCACCGACATTCTCTTTGCCAACAACATCTTTAAGGCATATTCCAGTTACACATACTCCAAGTATGTGAAGTTCCTGACCCAGACCAACGGCATACAGAAACCTGTCAAAAGCACCGACAGCACCACCGTCGGCAACACAGTCCATCCCGACAGTACGCTCACTCCGGCAGTCACTCCTGCGGCAACGGACTCCGTGGCCCGATAGGGACTAATCCTGGGATTTCTTCTTTTTGAACAGTCGCTTGAAGAAAGACTCCTTCTTCTCGCCAGACTCTTTCTTCTTAGATTCCTTCTCGCCAGAATCCTTCTTCTTGAAGAGATTCCCCAACTTCAACTTCATCTTGGGCTTCACCTTGAGGTCACTCATCTTGTCCATATCGGTGAAGGAGAAGTCGCATGCCCAGTCAAGGCCCTTGTTCTGCTGACTGACGTTACCCTCCACCAGCACACCATTACTCTTGATATCCACCAGCAGATTCTTCACCTTGACACCTTTGTAACTGGCCTCATAGACCGTGGCCTTCACATCGCCGATGGGCGCCTTGCCACCACCATTCTTCTTGCGGACCAGGGCTGTGCGCTTCTTGTCGATATCCACCTTAAACGTGGCGTTCACTCCCACATTGCCGATATCCTTCATGCTCAGCACCTTTCCCAGTTGGAAGTTCTTGGTATCTACCTTGCCCGTCACGTAATGGGTATCGTCGTTGTGGGCAAAGAAGAAGTCCAACTTACCGGCAGCCGTACCGATGACGCCCTTGAACTCCTCACGCCGATAGGGGATATGGACGGTTCCCGTATAGGTGATATCACCTAAGCCCTCCAGTTGCTTCATCATCAGTTTCTTACCCGTGAACTGGTTGATGATCTCCTGGGTCACCTTGCCCCTGGCCTTCATCTTCTTCACGTTGAAGCGGATATCCAGGGCCTCCTTCTTCTTCAGATGCTGGATGCCCCCATTGGCAGCGATCGTCAACCGCTTGTCGGGCGTGTGCACATCGATGTCCTTGAACACGAGCGTCGTGTCCGTCCCACTGAACACCACGCTCAACTCCAGGGGCATCTTGAAGTTCTTCAGCACGGGTGCAAAGGGCCGCGAGATGTCCTTCAACTGCGCCTTGCCCTTGATGACGGAGGTCTGGAAGGAGAACTTGCGCCCTTCCTTCTTGCTGGGCAGCACGATTGAGGCGCTGTCAAACTTCAGCACGGTGCTCTCCTGCTGCACGGTGATGTCGCGCAGTATCGCCCGCTTCTTCGTGGCACCCACAAAGAACCGGAAGTCCTTCACATTGAAACCCGTTACGGAGTCTCTTGCCACGAATTCCGTCATCTGCGCATGCACAGAGTCCTTGGCAAGATAGTCGATGGTCATCTTCATGTTGGCAGTCACATCGAGATGCCCCACGTCGAAGAAGCCCCGCTTGGGCTTTTTCGCGTTCTTGCGCGGCTTGTGGTTGTCGATGGCGAAGTGCAGGTCACCGACCGTCACATCATGCTTGTCGCCTTTTTCCGCATAATGTATGCTGCCCAACCTGAACTTGGCCGTCTGCGGCCCTTTCTTCGTCACCATTTCCCACTGCCCCTGCAGTCCCTTCAGTTGGCCAGAGGCTTTTCTGAGCCACCCTTTGTCGAAGGTCACCTCGTCGAGCGACACCTTATTGTCATTGTAGAGCACCTCTACCTTGGCCAGCCTGAAGTGATGCACGTCCAACGTCATCGGATCCTTCTTCTTGCCGACGGTATCCTGCTGCACAGAATCCTTCTTGGCAGACTTGTCTTTCTTGAAGGCGTCGATGACGAACTGGTAGTTGGCCGTGCCGTCCTTTGGCTTGAGGAGTTTTGCCCTGACGCCCTCAATGTCTGCCTTCGAGACGGTCACCTTCCTGGCCATCAACTCGCGGAGATTGAGGCTTACCGACAGGAGGTCGAGTTCGAGCATCTTCCGCTTCTCCTGGTCTTCCACCTCCAGCCCTTTCAGGTTAATCTCCTGCGTGAATACGTTCACGCTCACGTCGTCGATCTTCACGCGCGTCTGCAACTTCTCCTCCAGTCGTTCCGTGGCCACCCGGAGGATTTTGTTCTGCACAGTCTGGGTATTGAGCAGCACAGCGGCCAGCAGCAGTAATACCAACAGCAGCCCGACGGTGCCGCCAATGACTTTCAGTAGGATTGATAGAGTCTTCTTCACAATGCAAAGGGTCCTTAGTTTATATTTCCGCTGCAAAGTTACGGAATATTTTCTGAATCCACAATGCTTTTGCCAAGAACTATCACTTTATTTGAAGTTTATGACATCCTTTTGTCGATTCCCAAGGCCTGGGACCAGAATGAGAAGGCACTTTACGAACGTGAGGAGCCTCTTTAGAAACGTGAGGAGCCTCCTCATTCCAGAAAACAGCCTTCCTATTCCAGAAAAGTGCCTCTCGCGCGTGTGCGCGCGTGGAAAGCAGGGATGGCGGACAATTTGATACATGCCATGAAGTTTCCTCTCACCCGATGTAACATTTTTGAATTCTTTTTCGTACCTTTGCAGCCATGAACGAGAATAGTTGCGTGGAACTGCTCGAAGAGCACGGCATCAAGGCTACTGCCAACCGCATCGTGGTGGTGAGGGCCCTGGCATCATCCATGCTGCCGCAGTCGCTGGCAGAACTGGAGCACAGGATCGGCACCATCGACAGGTCGAACGTGTTCCGTGCCCTGACACTGTTCAGGGAGCACCATCTGGTACACGCCATCGAGGGTAGCGGCGACGGCACGAAATACGAACTCTGCCACAGCCACAGCCACGACCACGACGACGACCAGCATCCGCACTTCTACTGTGAGGTATGCCAGCAGACCTACTGCCTGGAGGGGATGGAACTGCCTGAGGCAGTCCTGCCAGAAGGTTTTGAACTGCACTCCGCCAACTATATGCTCAAGGGCATCTGTCCGCATTGCGCCAAGAAATGATGAACCAGAACGACATCCGCGTCATCGCCTTCGATGCCGACGACACCCTCTGGGACTGCCAGTCGCACTTCGAGGCCGTAGAGAACCATCTCTACCGCCTCATCGCACCCTACTGCGAAAGCCCTGCACAGGAACTCTTCCTGACGGAGAGTGGCAACATGGCCGACCTGGGCTATGGCTGCAAGGCCTTCACCATCTCCATCATCGAGACAGCCCTGCGCGTGGCGGGCGACCACCTCACTGCCGGGGAACTGGCCCGTCTGCTCAGCGACAGCAAGAGCCTGCTCCACCTGCCTGCCACACCACTGCCCGAGGTGGAGAAGACCCTCCAGCGCCTGCAGGCCTATCCCTACCGACTGGTGGTCTTCACGAAAGGGGAACTGCAGGACCAGGAGAACAAACTGAAGCGCAGCGGACTGGCGAAATACTTCTCACACGTGGAGATCACCTCCGACAAGACGGAGGTGGAGTTCCAGCAACTCTGCGAGCACCTGGGCATCCTGCCCCACGAACTGCTGATGGTGGGCAACTCGCTGAAGAGCGACATCGCCCCTGCCCTCACCATCGGTGCCTCTGCCATCCATATCCCCTTCCACGTCACGTGGCAACTGGAGCACTCCGAGGACATCGAGCACGAGCGGCTCGTCAAGATCTCCCATTTCAGTGAAATTCTTAAACACTTATGAAATATATCTTTGAAACCCGCATGGAGGTGCGCGACTATGAGTGCGACATCGAGGGCATCGTCAACAATGCCAACTACCTGCACTATGCCGAGCATACGCGCCACCTCTTCCTCCGCAGCCTGGGCGTCAGTTTCGCCAAACTCCACGAACAGGGCATCGACGCCGTCGTGCACAGCATGAAACTCCAGTACAAGGCACCCCTGCACTGCGACGATGAGTTCATCTCGCGCCTGAACCTGAAGAAAGACCGCTTCAAGTACCTGTTCTACCAGGACATCTACCGCGCCAGCGACGAGCAACTCTGCTTCCGCGCCACCGTAGAACTGGTATGTCTGGTCAACGGTCAACTCGCCAACTCCCCAGAGTACGACGAGGCCTTCAAGGACTATATCTGATATTTACAAGAGAGGCCGTGCCTCACGGCAGGGCCTCTCACACAAACCTATATAATAATACACGTATGTAAAGCGTTCCCGTAAGTCCACAATCTGGACTCCTCGAACTACTCTTTTTCCCACAAAAAACATCTCTTTCACCTCCTGTCCTTACATCGAGGGCAATCGGCATCATTCCATCAAAGGCTGGTCTTCTGACTACGCTCCACTCTGAAGTACCTTCTCGCCTTCAAGGCAATGGCATTCTACTTCAGAGCCATACGGGAGTTCACAGCTGCGGGACAGTCGGAGATTCTCACTCCATTCCCAATTAATCGCGGTTAAGCGAACCTCTGTGGGTCGTACTATACGTTCGACGGCTGCAAAGATACGAACAATTCCTGAAACCGCCAAACTTTTTCCTAATATTCATACAATTTGACGTGCAGGACCTTCCACTCTCCACAGGAGATGCGGGCATGGCGCCCCTGATGGTCCTGGTCGCCATTGTCACGACGGACGAACTGCAACGTACCGTCGGCAGCCACCGTCACCTGATCGACGAAACCGATGCCAAGGCGCTTCCCCTTAAAGGAGGGAGAGGCGGATCTGACATCCTGACTACCCTGACCCTGTGCCACGAACCCGTCTTCGCCAAGCACCCGCTCTTCCTCAAGGGCCTTCTCGTAGGCTGTGGCGAAACTCACCACGACTCCAGAGCCTGCCAACAGGTATTCGTTCTTGGCCAGTCTCATCAGGAAGGCGCCGCCCTCCGGCCAAGTGGAACCGTCGGTGGCCCGTGGGTCCCAGGGGAGCGTGAAGAAATGGCGACAGGTGAGCACGTTCTCACCGTCCCTGATGATCCGCTCCTTGTCTTCCTGGTCGAAGAGCAATCCCCAGGTTTGCTGCGGATGGAGCAGGAAGAGTTGGCGAAGCAGTGCGTATGCTTGCGTGACGGATGCCGCCTGCTGAGGAGTGGCCTGGTCGATGGCAAAGGGTGAGAAGCCCAGTGCCTGATGCTCGCCGAAGGCATAGAGGGCTCGCACGCCACTGTTCTCGCAACAGCGGCTCTCGGGGATAAACAAGCGGTTATTGGCCAGGGCATACTGGGCTGCCCAGCCCTTGAAGCCAGTATCGTAGATATCAGGTGCCAGCATCTCCAACTGCGGGGCACCAGCGTGCCACAGGTCGATGAGATGAGCCAATGGACCAGCGGACGGGTACTGTCCGGGCTGCCGTCCGCGGCTGTTCATCGCCGCATTCACATAGAGCGGCATCTGCGTATATCGGCGGGCCGTCTGACAGAGCCGTCCCACATACGTGGCATAATAATAGGCCATGAAAATCTCGTCGGTGAAGATGTCGTCACCGAAAAGTTCCTTCCACGAGATAGTCTGGGCTGTCAGACGGTCGCGCTGCAGACGGGCCGCCAGCCAGGGATGGAGCACCTTCTGATTCTTCTTCAGATAAGACAGCAGTTCCTGGGGCACACCTCTCTTATAGGCAGCGTCGGCCAGCGCAGAGTGGTCACGGGCTGCCTCGAGCATGCCAATCTCATTCTCCACCTGAATCATCGTCACCACATCGCTGCCCATCTCGACGATATGCTTCACCAAGGCCTCAAAGGCGCGGTTGTCAGCCTGGAACACCTCCTCCGAGAAACAACTGGCAATCTCCAGCGGCTTCCCTTCGGCCGTACAGGCACGGGGGAACCGCCTGGTATCTTCCTTGAACCAGAGTGGAGCATAGCACGACATCGAGTTCTTCCATGCCCCGAACCACAGGAAGACAATCTTCAGGTCACTTTCCCTCGCACGGTCGATCACACGATCCACCAACGTGAAGTCGTACTTCCCTTCCGATGGCTCTATAAACTCCCAATAGGCTGGCACGAGCACGGTGTTCAGTCCCAGCGTCTTCATCCGGGGGATGACCTCGTCGATATCCTCCACCGACGTGGCGGCACTGTTGCTCAACTCCCCACCAAGGATGGGAAAGACAGACGGTTGGGTGGCATACGACAGACCACAGGTCAGGCATGCCCAGAAAAGGAAAAGCACTTTCTTCATATTCATCGTTCGTCGCGTTATTCAGAGATAAAGGATACTCTCCGGACCCATGTTGAAGAGCAGGTCGAGGATAGAGAGGTTGGGCAGGAACCCATGCTTCTGCCGATAGACCTGATAGTAGGGCTTCGGCTGGAAATCAGGATCCTCCGCAGGATGCTTGGGATTGATGGCCGAGCGGAAATCATGTCCTGCAGGCCCACCATCTGCCAACTGTAAACTGTCAACTGTAAACTCTTTACTATATGTCACTTTCGGCTGTATATCGATCGATTCACAGATTTTCTCCCGTATCGCCTCGTTGAAATCGAGTAAATACTCCCAATTCTTCTCAAAGAAGGGACGGATATCATCCTGGTAGTATTCAAAGAATGGCGACTCCCCGTATGCACTCCGCAGTGCCTGCCAGTGCAGGTGGCGCCAGTTGCCATGGTCGCTGATACGGATATCACGGATGCGTTGAGAGTTGCCGCGCTCGATGGGAACGGTCAGGACCTGGATGCCCTGGGTGGTGGCTATCAAGCAGCGGTTGCGATAGGTCTGCTTCTGAAAGTTCTCCCACTGCTCTATGACAACAGATCCAGCCCGATACAGTTTCTGATACCACTGTATCGGACCGAAATAGGTTGTACTTAATAGGAATGAGTTATCATTTCTCATCTCTCATTCCTCAGGTCTCACTTGATATGATCAACGATATTGCCCAGGCGGCTCCAGCGCACGCCATTGATGCCCCTGCGGTCGGGATCACTCGACCACCAGATGAAGATCGGCTTACCCACGATATGGTCTTCTGGCACGAAGCCCCAGTAGCGTGAGTCGGCAGAGTTATGGCGGTTGTCGCCCATCATCCAGTAGTAGTCCATCTTGAAGGTATAGTCGCGGGCCTCCTGACCGTTGATGAAGATCTTTCCGTCGCGTATCTCCAGGTCATTACCCTCATACACCTTGATGGGGCGCTCATACACGGCGATATTGTCAAGCGTCAGCCGGATCTTCTCACCCTTCTTGGGAATCCACACCGGACCGTAGTTGTCGCGCGTCCAGTGCTTGTTGCCGTTGAGGGGATATATCTCCAGGTCGTTAGCCTCTGTGTTCAGCGTTACGCTCTCAACGATGTCCTTCCTTGCCTGCAGCGAGGTGACGGCATACTTCGTCAGCGGCATATAGCCCACTGTGTTCAGGCTTGTCAGGTCCTCCATCGATATACCCAGTTCCTCCATCAGTTCTTCGGGAATGGCCTTCTTGAGTTTCACATAATAGGTATATTGCACGTTGTCAGGCTCCTTGTTGGCCTTGCCATCGAGATACACCACGCGGTTCCTGATCTGGAGCGTCTGTCCGGGCAGGCCCACGCAGCGCTTCACATAGTTCTCCCTGCGATCGGCTGGTCTTGTGATGATCTCACCATATTCCCCACGGTTGCGCCACAACTCGTTGCGCCCTGCCTCATAGATGGTGTCGAAATACTTTCTCAACTGGTCCGCCGTCAGCGAGTCAGGGTCAGGCCTGTTGGGGTAGATCTGGTAGCCGATGCTGTAGCACATCTGGTAGTAGTCGAACGACTGATACTGAGGCGCTGAGCACACCGTATCGCCGGCGGGGAAGTTGAACACCACGATATCGTTCAACTCGACCTTTCCCAGTCCCTTCACACGACGGTAGTCCCAGTGGGGCCAGTCCAGGTAACTCTTACACTCCACCACGGGCAGGGTGTGCTGTGTCAGCGGCATCGTGAGCGGTGTCTGAGGGATACGTGGACCGTAACTCACCTTCGACACAAACAGGTAGTCGCCCGTCAGCAGTGATTTCTCCAGTGAACTCGATGGGATCACGTAGTTCTGGAAGAAGAACTGGTTGATGAAATAGACCGCCACGAGAGCGAAGACCAGGGCGTCAACCCACGACATGACGAACTTGACCGGCTTCTCAGCCTCCTTCCACCACTGCCACTTGATCTTCTTCGTGATATAAATATCGTAGATAAAAGGTATGACGAGCAGTCCCCACCACGACTTCACCCAGTAGAGGAACAACAGGTAAAGCACCAGCACGACGATGAACTTCGCCCACTGCACCTTCGGATTAAATTCTTTCTTTTTCTCCATTATTGCTAGATTTACTAGGATGACTAGAATGACTAGGATGACTAGAATGACTAGCCCTCTTAGAACTTAAACATATCTGAGATAGTGAGCAGTCCCTGATGATCCTTGGTATATTCCGCTGCGAGCACGGCACCGAGGGCAAAGCCCTTACGGCTATGGGCATCATGCGAAATGGTGATCAGGTCGGCCTCCGAGTCATAGCGGATGGTATGGATGCCAGGCACCTCACCGCGACGGATATCATCCACACGCAGCAGTTTCGGGTCGGTCGTCTCCTCAGCCCAGCCCTCCTTGCGGTCCAGGCGCTCCACGATCTCCTCGGCCAGCGTGATGGCTGTGCCTGAGGGATGGTCGAGTTTGTGCACGTGGTGGGTCTCCTCCAGTTCCACATCATACTGGGGGAACTGGTTCATGATCTTCGCCAGATAGCGGTTCACGGCCGAGAAGATAGCCACACCGATCGAGAAGTTAGAAGCCCAGAAGAGCGTCTTGCCCTCTTCGGCACAGGCCTTCCGCACGTCGTCGCCATGATCTTTCAGCCACCCCGTAGAGCCAGACACCACCTTCACGCCCTTGGCCCAGGCCTTCAGATAGTTGCCGTAGGCCACCTGCGGAGCCGTGAACTCGATGGCCACATCTGCCGACGCAAAGGCAGGGCTCTCAAAATCCTGCTGGTTGTCGATATCAATGATACTCACAATCTCATGACCACGGTCACGGGCGATCTGCTCAATCATCTTGCCCATCTTGCCGTAGCCGATCAATGCTATTTTCATATTCCATAACGTATTAAAACGCTGCAAAGGTACTGCTTTTTACGAATAATCACGTAATATTCAACAGAAAATAACAGATGGTAGGCTTTTTTTACGGGTTCAGGCCATCATCTACTCGAGCCCATCTCTGACCGTACCCGCCTGCAACAGTCGCTCGCGGGCTTCCTCGTAGTCCAGACCGAGCGACTCCTGGATGATCCGCGTGCCACGGTCTATCAGTTTGTCATTCGTCAGTTGCATATCCACCATGCGGTTTCCTTGTACGCGCCCCAGGCGGATCATCAGGGAGGTGGAGATCATGTTGAGCACCATCTTCTGGGCGGTGCCACTCTTCATGCGACTGGAACCTGTCACGAACTCCGGACCCACGATCGTCTCTATGGGGTACTCGACCTCATGGGCCAGAGGGGTGTGGGGATTACTCGTGATACAACCTGTGAGCAATCCATGCTGACGAGCCTGACGGACGGCACCGATGACGTAGGGCGTAGTGCCTGAGGCTGCTATGCCTATAACGGTATCATCGGCTGTCGGCAGATAGGCCAAGAGGTCGTTCCAACCCTGTTCTTCCCTGTCCTCCGCCCCTTCCACAGCATGGCGCAAGGCCTGTTCTCCTCCAGCAATCACGCCAACGACCCACGTGTCAGGCACGCCGAAGGTAGGAGGCAGTTCGCTGGCATCCAGCACGCCCAGCCGTCCACTGGTACCTGCTCCGACGTAGAACAGTCGTCCGCCCCGCATCATCCTTCGTTCGACGGCTTCCACGATAGCCTCTATCTGAGGGAGGGACCTGCGGACGGCCTCAGCCACCCGCTGGTCTTCCTCGTTGATATGCGTTAGAAGTTCCGATACCGACATCTGTTCCAGATGGTCGTAGCGCGAAGGCTGTTCGGTGATTTTATCCCTGATATCCATGACACTGCGGTTTACGACTAATCCTCCGTCTGAAAGCGTATCAGTCTGACGGCTGAGTTCAGTCCGCTGGGCATTGGTTCCCACTGGTCATACGTCGTCTTCTGATAATTGATATCTACGACGTTGATTTCCTTCATCTTCCGCCAGGGTATCTGGCGACGATCCATGTCGGCAATGCGATTGGCTGGCAGGTTGGTGACCTCGATGCGTAAGGTGTTCTTGCCTGTCTTCAGGGCCTTGCCACAATCGAGGATATAAGGCACAGCCCAGGCACAGCCGATGAACTGCCCGTTGATATAGACGCGAGCCGATTCGCGCACATCTCCCAAGTCGAGTTGCCACGGCTGTTGGGCTTCCTCTTTGGAGAGACGGAAAGTAGTGGTATAGACGCCCGTCCCCATGGTAACAGCGGCGGAGTCACCCAGCGCCTCCCACGTCTGGAGTCTCTCCAGTTGATAGGTCTGCCCTACCTTGGGTGCCTCCTCGATGAAGGAGAGTGTCCACGGTCCAACGATGTCTTTGGAGACTGCCTGTCCCACAGTACCAGTCAGATAGGGGAGTTCCGTCGTGAGGGCCTCGTCGAAGGTCTGAAGGATCATCGACTCACCGCTTCGCAGTTCAATCTGCAACTTCCCGTCTTTGATCCTGGCCTGTCTGACCTCTCCGTTGAGGGCATTGAACCACAGGGCATCCCTGAAGGGTACGGCAAGTTCCAGGTAACTGTCCTCCGTAGAGACGTCACGAGGCGTCAGGTTGGCGATGAAATAGTGATAGCCCGTGGGGTTCTTCCGACGGATGGCACGCAGGCCCAACTCGGACTTCATGGCCTCGGCCTTGGCAAAGTGGGCCATGACCTCGGCATTTTCTCCCTGTATCACGTAAGGCCTCAACTGGTCGATCAGTTGCTTCAGCCTGCTGTCGATGGTTGTGCCCGAGGGAATGATAAGAGCCTTATAGCGGGTACCGCCCTCAGTCACCAGTCGGCCATCCTCGATACGTACCTTCGCCAACTGGCGGTCACTGATATAGTCGCAGTCATAGCCCAGGCTGTCGATCCTCAGGACGCTGCGGATAAACAGGGGAGCCTTCTCGTCCATGGTGTGGATGTCGAACTGCATCAGCAGGTCCTCGCCCCCACGGCGATCCACGCTCTCCCATTTGGCATCATCATTGCGAGGTCCACGCAGTCGCCACATGTCGCGAACGGGCAGATAGACCAGGAAGTCATTGTCAGGCTGTCCCCACTGCAGGAAACTCTGGCATCTCTCTATATACTGCATCAGATAGGGTGCGTCGCGCCAGATGCTGTTGGTGGGCGACATGTCGATGCTGGCATAGAATTTCCAGCCTGGCCAGGGATCGTCCTTGGGCGTATAGCATGAGCCATGGAAGAAGACATGGTTGACACCACAGGTGTACATCAGGTCCAAGTCGGGCTTCATCTGCGAAAGCGAGGTGCGGAAGTGCTCCGTCAGCCACGTGAATGTCTCGCTTGATGTCAGCGGCTTACCCATGACATGGGCTGCCGAGGGAGCATATTTCAGCATCGACACATCACTGTAGTTCTTCTTCGTCTTTCCAGGGTCTGTGCGCAGGCCCTTGATGCCCAGTTCCGAGAGTCCGAAGCCCTCTATCTCAGGGATATCGACGGCAGCATAGAGGTCGAGCAGGTTGGCGGGGGAGCCATGAGCCTGGTTGCGCACCACGACGCCATGCTTGTGGGCCCAACTCACCCACTGCTGGGTGAAGTTCTCCAGCAACAGGTCGGAAAGGGTCTCACGATAGTCGGCCAGCACCTGGTTGCCATCATCCACGACCCCAAGCAGTTCCGGCAGTTTCTGGCGCAGGTCGTAGCCACGCCGCTTCTGGAACTCCTCGAACAGACGAGGCGTCCAGTTGGCCTTATAGACCTCATAGGAGTCGTTGAAGAAGGTATGAGGATAGGGTACGCCAGAGGTCTTGAAGGCCTGCTCGAAACGGTCGAGGTAGTTGCCGACGGCCTCGCGGTCGAAATGATCCACCACCCAGCCCTCACCTCCTGGAGCAGCCCTCTTTACCTTTTGCATGGTACGTCCTATCTCCACGCGATAGACGGTATCCCCATTGATGACTGTATCTTTGAAGATGGCCTTGCAGGCTGCCTGCTCGAGCGGCACTTGCGGTCCTCCGAAGGGCCATCCCGTACCACAGTTCATATCGACCTGGATTCCCAGGGGCCTGGCAATGTCTTCCACCTCCTTTAAGGCCTGCATCCACTGAGGCGACAAGAAGGGAATATCGTTCTCCTCATTGCCTTGCACCCCATAGAGCGGGGTGATCTCCACGGCACCAATGCCCACACGGGCATATTCACCAAGGTTCCACTGCAGGTTCTGCCTGTCAACGGCAGATCCCAACCACCACCATCGCGTGCCCGCCTTAGCCTCTGCATTAGGCTTGGGCCACGTCTGGGCAAGGACGGTGGAAAGACTACAACACGCGATACACAGGACAAGGTATCTGTACATTCTCAAATCTTTCATCATCATTTGTTTTAATATAAAGTAGATAAGTGGTTTAAATTGTAGGGCAAAGATACAAAAAAAGGGAGATTACGGATCACTATACCCCTGTTTTTTGTGTTAATTTTGCAAAAAGACGATGTTTTAGTGAAAATTCCTATCATCAGAATAGCGAAATGTTCGTAACTTTGTCCGCAGAAACAGTAACAATGCATGACGGAACGGAAGATCATACATGTCGATATGGATCAGTTCTTTGCTGCCGTGGAGCAGCGTGACAGTCCGGAGTTGCGGGGCAAGCCCGTAGCCGTGGGGCATGATGCCCAGCGGGGCGTGGTCTCTACGGCAAGTTACGAGGCCCGTAAGTTTGGCGTGCACTCCGCCCAGTCGATACAGATGGCGAAGCGGCTCTGCCCCCAACTGATCATCGTGCAGCCCCACTTCTCAAAGTATAAGGAGGTGAGCCAGCAGATACGTGCCATCTTCCAGGACTATACGGACCTGATCGAGCCGCTGTCGCTCGACGAGGCTTTCCTCGACGTGACGGAGAACAAGAAAGGGATCCCTCTGGCGGTGGATATTGCCAAGGAGATCAAGCAGCGTATCAAGGAAGAGACACGGTTGACGGCCTCGGCAGGGGTGTCGTATTGTAAGTTCCTGGCGAAGATCGCCTCCGACTACCGCAAGCCCGACGGCCTCTGCGTGATCCATCCCGACAGGGCGCAGGAATTCATCGACCAACTCGACGTCACCCGTATCTGGGGCGTGGGCAGGAAGACGGCGGAGAAGATGCACCGCATGGGTATCTTCACGGGTGCCGACCTGCGCCGCCAGTCACTACGGCATCTCAAGGATGAGTTTGGCAAGATGGGCCGTGTGTTCTACGATTTCGCCCGCGGCATCGACGACCGTCCTGTCATCACGGAGTGGGAACGGAAGTCGTGCAGTTGTGAGCAGACCTTTGAGAAGGATCTCTTCGAGCCTTCACAGGTCACCATCGAACTCTATCACACCGTGATCGAACTGCTCCGCCGTCTGGAGAAAACTCAGTTTGAGGGTCGTACGCTGACGCTGAAGGTGAAGTTTGCCGACTTCCAGCAGATTACCCGTAGTATCACCGTGGGTCGCATCCTCCGCACGAAGGACGACATCCTGCCGCTGGCCAAGCAACTCTTGCGCGAGGTCGCCTATAGTCGCGAGCACCCCATCCGCCTCCTGGGCCTTGGCATCGGCAAGTCATCCGTCAGCCACGACGGTGAAGAGGCGGAAGAACCCCGCTGGGTGCAACTCGAACTGGAGTTTAAGGAGTTATCTGACACCGCCGCCGAAGCCGCCGCCGGAGAAGCCACCGCCACCGCCCCAGGAGGAGTGACCGCCACCCCCTGAGGCACGGGCCTGGCGCTCGGCCTCGCGCTGGGCCTTGCTCATGGCTGCCCGACTGGTGCTGGAGTGCATCGTGGAATAGATCATCGGCAGCGTATGGTCGTCGGCCATCTGATGGGCCACCTGGTCCATGTTGAAGTACTCAGGATTGATGGCCTTCATGTCCTTGATCACCTGGTCGGCGATACCGAAGAGGGTGGCGAAGATCATATAGTCCTTCCACAGTGACACCTCGCCCACATGGCGCTCGTCGATCAGCGAGAACTCCTTCAGGTATTTCTTAAGGCCGAACACCTGGCGCACCTCCTCCATCTCGTCCTTGTACTTGGAGATGCTGGTCTTGGTATGGAGGGTGTTGATGAAGGTGTCGGTGATGCTCTGGTTGTATTTGCTCCTCATATACGACTTCAACTCCTTAGGTTCCAGGATGGTGTCGTTGCCCGCGGCCTGCTTGAAGATGCCATGCACCTGCTTCAGCAGCGTAGGCTGACGATCGGCATCCTTGAGGTCATGGATGACGAAGTTCTGAACGAACCCGCCCTTCTTATTCTGCCCCTGCTCGATGGTGATGGCCCCGAGGTTGATGAGCCTGAGGATACAGGCAGAGAGCAGGTTGTTGTAGTCGGTATTGAAGTACTTATAGGCATTCAGCACGTCGTTCACGCGCTGCAGGTTGCCACCGTAGGGGATGTCGCGGTACCACAGCAGGTCTTTGTTCACCTTCCTGCGTGCGCGCCACACATATATCACATATCCCAGCAACAGGAGGAGGGGGAAGAAGACAAAGCCGATCACCAGTGCGACGACGGTGAAGGTGTCCTCCTTGGTCCACTCGTCCTCATCGACATAGTCGCTCCCCTCAAAGGCGCGCTCCCTGACCGTCTCGAAACTGCCCTCCCTGACGTCGGCCGGCTCGAAGAGTCCTTTCTCAAAGCGGCACATCACGATCATGCCGCTGCGTTGCTCGAAGGGCTCACTGCTCTCTGCCACGATCTTGTAATTCGCGAAATGGATGTCTCCCACATAGCGGAACCCCCAGATGGCCGAGTTCTCGGCCGTCAACTTGGTCGTGTCCTCTGGTTCGATGGTCAACTTCACGTGATCTGGCAGGGGTGACATGCCCTGGGCCACGAACATATAGTTGAAACCGTCGGCATCGTCGTATGCCTTGATCAGATTGGTCACGGTATAGGTGGTCGTATAGGTGCGACGGCCACTCTCGCCGATTCCCCAGCATAGTTCATAGCCGTCGTACTTGGTGACGATGCCGCATTTGCGGGCCTTGAAGTCGCGGCTACGGTCGATGTCCCAACTGCCGATATTCTCAAAGGCCCCACTCTCGTCAGCCACCCCGAAGTCTCTGATATCACTACCGTTGAGGTTGCCGATGGGGATATAGCATTCCGTACCCTCTGAGTCGATGTCCATCGTACGGGTCTCGGTGATGCGGGCATCGCCGTTCTTGCTGAGCACTACGAGGATGTCCAGGTTGCGCAACTGCGGCCTGGCCAGGATAGTTGTTACTGATGCCAGCAGCATCAGCAACAGCACATTAGTTCTTGAATGCTTCATCGAGGTTGGGGTATTGTTTCTTTTCTTCGCTATCTACCTTCAGGTAGTCCTTCAGGTCGAAGTGGAGCATGGAGGCCACGATGCTCGAAGGCCACTGGCGCACCATACGGTTCATCTTCGTGGCGGTATCGTTGTAGATCATGCGCGACATACGCACGTTCTCCTCATATTCCTTCACGCCGCCCTGCGTCTCCTTGAAGAGATCGGCAGCCTTCAGGTCGGGGTAGGCCTCGCCGATGGCGATCAGACGTCCCATCACTTGTTGCAGGGCACCCTGCTGCTCGTTAACGGCTGCGGGAGTGTTCGCCTGCTCGCCACGACGCTGCTGGATGACCTTGATCAGCGTCTCCGACTCATGCTTGGAGTACTGGGCGGCCATCTTGGCAAGTGCCAGCAGGGCATCCCAACGAGAGTTAAGTTGGACCTCGATCTGGCTCAGGGCATTCTTGCACAATTCGTCGAGATTCACCAGTGCGCGCTGTGTAGAGATGAAATAGCCGATAACGATCACGGCCAAAACGATGACAATAATAATAGTGGTCATAACTTTTAATGTTTAGTTGATTCTGGCGGCAAAGATATGAAAAAAAGTTGAAACTTCATACATTTTACATTTTTTTAGATGTGAAATGATACACCGTATTAGGAAAATGATTACCTTTGCAATCGATTTGGGTTTGTCCAAAACGGACAACTTTTTCAAACCAGAAAACAAAAAAGTTTTCCAAAACGGATAACTTTGAATTAAGAGAGGCGCATAAACATTAACGAAACAATACAATGGAAATTAAAAACTTTACCATCACAAAACGAGACGGATCGAAAGACCAGTTCTCACTCGACAAGATTATGAATGCCATCGTGAAGGCATTCGACAGTGTGAATGAACCTGCTGACCTGGGAACAATCTCCAAGATTCTCAGTCATCTGGACATTCACGACGACATCACGGTGGAGAACATCCAGAACCAGGTGGAAGAGGCCTTGATGCGGGAGGGCTTCTATCACGTGGCCAAGTCGTTCATCCTTTATCGCCAGACCCACACCGAGGACCGCGACACACTGGAGAAGATGATGTTCCTCTCGGAATACACGGAGTCGGTGAACGCTGCCACGGGGTCTAAGTATGATGCCAACGCCAACGTGGAGCACAAGAACATCGCCACGCTGATCGGTGAACTGCCGAAGTCGAACTTTATCCGTCTGAACCGCCGCCTGCTGACCGACCGTATCAAAAAAATGTACGGCAAGCAGTTGGCCGACGAGTATATTGACAAACTGACCCACCACTTTATATACAAGAACGACGAGACCTCGCTGGCCAACTACTGCGCCTCGATCACGATGTATCCCTGGCTCATCGGCGGCACGACCTCCATCGGCGGCAACTCGACGGCTCCCACCAACCTCAAGTCGTTTGCCGGCGGATTCGTCAATATGGTGTTCATGGTCTCCTCGATGCTCAGCGGCGCCTGTGCCACCCCGGAGTTCCTGATGTACATGAACTACTTCATCGGCAAGGAATATGGCCAGGACTACTGGAAGCATCCTGAGCAGCAGGCCGACCTCAGCCTGAAGAAGCGCACCATCGACAAGGTGATTACCGACTACTTCGAGCAGATCGTCTATACACTGAACCAGCCCACGGGCGCCCGTAACTATCAGGCCGTATTCTGGAACATCGCCTACTACGACAAGTACTATTTCGAGTCGATCTTTGGCGACTTCTACTTCCCCGATGGCTCCAAGCCCGACTGGGAGAGCCTCTCCTGGCTGCAGAAGCGCTTCATGAAGTGGTTTAACAAGGAACGCACGAAGACCCTGCTGACCTTCCCTGTGGAGACGATGGCACTGCTCGTCGATGAGAACGGCGACTGCAAGGATCCCGAATGGGGCGACTTCACGGCAGAGATGTACAGCGAGGGCCACTCCTTCTTCACCTATATGAGCAACAACGCCGACTCACTGAGTTCCTGCTGCCGCCTGCGCAACGAGATCACAGACAACGGCTTCAGTTACACCCTCGGCGCTGGCGGCGTATCGACAGGATCGAAGAGCGTGCTCACCATCAACCTGAACCGCTGCATCCAGTTTGCCGTGAACCACGAACTCAACTATCTCGACTACTTAGGCAGCATCATCGACCTCTGCCACAAAGTGCAGTTGGCCTACAACGAGAACCTGAAGGAACTGCAGGCCCACGGCATGCTCCCCTTATTCGATGCCGGCTATATCAATATCGGCCGTCAGTACCTCACCATCGGCATCAACGGACTGGTGGAGGCTGCTGAGTTCATGGGACTGAAGATTACGCCCAACGACGACTACCTGCACTTCGTACAGGGCATCCTCGGACTGATCGAGAAATACAACAAGCAGTACCGCACGAAGGACGTGATGTTCAACTGCGAGATGATCCCAGCCGAGAATGTAGGCGTGAAGCATGCCAAGTGGGATCGTGAAGACGGCTACTTCGTGCCCCGCGACTGCTATAACAGTTATTTCTATGTCGTGGAGGACGACTCGCTGAGCATCATCGACAAGTTCAAACTCCATGGCGCCCCCTACATCGAGCATCTGACGGGTGGTTCCGCCTTGCACATGAACCTCGACGAGCATCTCTCGAAGGAGCAGTACGCCCATCTGCTGAAGGTGGCTGCCAAGGAAGGGTGCAACTACTTCACGTTCAATATTCCCAACACCGTCTGCAACGACTGCGGCCATATCGACAAGCGCTACCTGAAGGAGTGCCCGCACTGCCATTCCAAGAACGTCGATTACATGACCCGCATCATCGGTTACCTGAAGCGCGTCTCCAACTTCTCTCAGGCCCGTCAGGAGGAGGCTGCCCGCCGCTACTACGCGCCGGAGACTAAGTTATGATCAAGTACGTCAATACAGGCATCGTATTTCAAGAGATACCCGACGAAGTGACACTGGCAATCAACATCTCCAATTGCCCGTGTCACTGCCCTGGGTGCCACAGCCATTATCTGTGGGAGGACATCGGCCTGCCCCTCAATGCCGATGCCATCGACGCCTTTGTGGAGCAGTATGGCAGCGACATCACCTGTATCTCCTTCATGGGAGGCGACAGCGACCCGCGGGGCGTCAACCAACTGGCGCAGTATATCCACGAGGAGCACCCGCAGTTCAAAGTCGCCTGGTATAGCGGCAAGACGGTCATCTCATCAGCCATAAACAAGCAAGACTTCGACTACATCAAGATCGGCCCTTTCATCAAACATCTGGGGCCATTGAAAAGTTCAACAACCAACCAGCGCCTCTATCGCCGGAATGAGCAAGGCGAGTTTGAGGATATTACCTCCCGCTTTTGGAAGAAATAAGCAAGAAAAACGCTATTGGGGGGTAATGATTATCCGTGCTTATCTGTATATAGGGTAAAAGCAAGCGATAGACAGATGCAGGACAGCGTAATCGACAACAAACTGCTCGCGCAGCGGGAACAGCAGTTCAAGGAACTCTTCCTTTCGGAGTTTGGCAGGATGTATAAGGCAGCCTACATCCTGCTGGGCGACGAAGACGAGGCAAAGGATGCGGTACATGACGTCTTTGCCAAGTTGTGGGATGGTACCAGCCCGCTGAAGGAGGAGTCTCAGAGAACCTATCTGCTGACATGCGTCCGTAATCGCTGCCTCAACATCATTGCACAGCGCCAGACCCGCCAAAAGGCCGCACGCCTGCTGATGCCTGAAAGGATGCAGGCCGCAGGCGGCACCTCGGCCATGTCTGTCCTCAGCGAAGATCACGATGAGGAGATCATCGAGGCCGTCAACCATTACGTCGAAGAAAGGCTTACCCCTCAGACCAGTCGTATCATCCGCATGCACTTCGATGAGGAAAAGTCTTACAAGGAGATCTCCAACTCGCTGGGTATCAGTCTCTCGGCAGTCAATAAGCACATTGTGCAAGGGTTGAGGAAACTACGTTCAACTTTTAAAGACAGAGAAGCATGAAGAAAGAAGAGCAGATCAGGATGCTGCTGCACCCTGAGCGATACACCGATGAGCAGTTCGACCAGATGCTGGACGAAGTGGAGGTCCCTGTGCCTGATGCCGGCGAGGCGTGGCGGGCATTCAGGAATGGGGATAAGGAAACCGCCGGAAATCGAGGTTCCTTCTATCCTGTCAGGAAGATAGCCGCGATGTTTATTGGCGTGCTGATGCTGTCGGGCATTGCCTACGCGGCTTATCATGTGGCCTACAGCACAACAGGGAAATCATCCGCGCCCTCTCAGCAGACGGAGATCCGGAGCCAGCGCCGGCAGACTGCTGCGCCGGCAGTTGCCGGGGAGGAGCCTCAGACAGCCCCCGTCGTCTACGAGGATACCGAACTGGCAGCCATTCTGGGCGATGTTGCCGCTTACTATCAGGTAGAGGTGGTCTATAGGCAAGAAGCCAGTAGGCATATCCGTCTCTACTATACATGGGACAAGCAGGCGACCGTCGACGATGTCATCGATACGTTCAATAAGTTTGAACGCATCCATATCACGCGCGACAACAAGAAACTGATTGTAGAATAACACTAGCCACCGACCTTATGAAACAGTATCTATTCACAGCATTGCTCTGTGCACTCTCGTTGTGTGCCCAGGCTCAGAGGCTAAGCCGCGACTACCAGAACGAGTCGCTCTCCAAAGTGCTCGAAGACCTGAACGCTGCTACCAGCGACCAGACGATCTATTTCATCTACGACGAGTTGGAAGACTTCACCGTCACCAGCCATTTCAGCGATCTGCCTCTCAAGGAGGCTATCCGCGAGGTCATCGGCTTCTATCCCATGAAAGTGACCTACGACGACAACCGTATCTTCATAGAGTGTACCCAGAAGGAGGATGCGAAGGTCATCGGGCGTGTGGTCGATGCCGAGGGACAGCCCATAGAGTTTGCCAACATCTCATTGCACGGCGCCGCCGATCCCAATAGCAGCGACAGGAATTCCACATACATCAATGGCGGTGTCAGCAATGAGAATGGCGACTTCGTGATTCCTTGCCGTGAGAAGAAAATCATGCTGAAGGTGACCTATGTGGGCTATAAGACGGTGACGCGCCATGTCAGCGTGGGTAACATCGGCACCGTCACCCTTCAGCCCGAGACCTTTATGGTGAAGGGCGTAGAGGTGAAAGGTGAGATTCCGCAGTACAAGATGGCCCAGGGCGGTATGACGGTAGACGTGCAGCACTCCATCCTCCACGATATCGGTACTGCCGACGATCTGCTGTCGATGATTCCGATGGTGCAAAGCAAGGACGGTAAGTTTGAGGTGCTGGCCAAAGGTGAGCCCGAGATCTATATCAATAATAAGAAGGTACGCGACCCCAGCGAACTGAAACAGTTGAAATCGGTGGATATCAAGAGCGTCGATGTCATCACTTCTCCCGGGGCCAAGTACAATGCCGAGGTGAATGCCGTCATCCGCATCAAGACGCTGAAGGCGCAGGGCGAAGGACTGAGTCTGATGGTGACCAGCGATACATGGAAGAACAACAAGTGGAACAACTATGACGATCTGACCTTGAAATATCGCACAGGCGGACTGGAGGCCTTTTCCAACGTGGCCCTCGACAACGGGCACTACAGTAATGATCAGGACCTTGAGCAGCAGTTGCATATCAAGAAAGACTTCTTCGATGTCCGTGCGGGATTGCCCGTCAGGAGCACCTGGACAACACTGCAGTACAAGGGTGGCCTGAGTTACGATTTCAATACCGACCATTCGGTGGGACTGAGTTTCTCGTCGCAGAAGATATTCCATAACAGGTTCAAGTGTGACATGAAACAGAACTATCTCAAGAATGGCGCCTTCTATGGTGATGTCCTTTTGAAGACAGATATCGACGAACTCGACAAGCCCGTTTGGGAACTGAACACATACTATGTGGGAAAGGTGGGGAAACTGGACATCGACTTAAACGCTACGATGTTGCAGCGCAAAACAGAGAGCCATCTCAATCAGCAGGAGTATAGTCAGGAACTTGGCGACCGCACCATCACTACCCTCAACAATGAAGACCGCAAGATGATGGCAGGCAAACTGGTGCTGTCATATCCTGTCTGGAAGGGCGTGCTGAGTGGCGGCGCCGAGGCTACGAGCACCAGGAGTTATGGTCGCAATGTCAATCAGGAGAACATCATCCCGGAGACCGACAACGAGATGAAAGAGAAGAACATAGCCGGTTTTGCAGAATATGAGTTGCAACTGGGACAATGGCGCCTGAATGCGGGTCTTCGCTTTGAGCATGTTAAAGCGGACTACTACGCGTTTGGCGAATGGCAGCAAGAGCCCAGCCGCACGTATAACGACTGGTTCCCTAATCTGTCGGTAGCGTGGCAGAAGGACAAGTGGAGCGCCCAGTTGAACTATAGCAAGCGCATCACTCGTCCACCCTACCGCATGCTGGAATCTATGATTGTCTACGACAGCCGCATGTTCTATGAGGGCGGTAATCCGCTGTTGCGCCCGTCGGTGCGCCAGAGCGTCGATCTTAATCTGACCTATTCGTGGCTGACCTTCGTCGCTGGCTTTACCCGTGAGAACGACCTCTTTACCCATATCGGCAGAGTGTATGACGAAGAGAAGGAGATTGCCATCTTCCAGCCCATGAACTTCGATCATCAGGATCGTGTCTATGCCACCCTCGTCGCCTCACCAAAATTTGGCTTCTGGCAACCCACCGCCACGCTCCACTACTATCAGCAGATGTTCGATGCAGAGGCATACGGTGCACCGAAGAAACTGGACAAGCCCGAATTCTCGTTCGACCTGAAGAACTGGTTCGTCATCAACCCTACGATGAAGGCATTGGTACATGCTAACTATTCAGGCAGCAACCACTGGGCATTCATGTATCGTGGCGACAGTTTTGCGGTGAATGCCCGCCTGCAGAAGTCATTCTTCAATGAACGGCTTTCGTGTACGCTCTAT
>OCTW013423861.1_pt1 | contig 28587 bp, 21 predicted proteins | sample 1539671 | NCBI WGS metagenome assembly OCTW01 (sample SAMN02144230, study PRJEB22623) | gut metagenome | biome: sheep rumen | host: Ovis aries | place: New Zealand | reverse complement strand
CGGATGGAAAAGCATGACTATACTTCGGCGTGCATATATCTTATTACTGTGACGACGGAAGGACGTAAGCGCATCTTGGGTTCGCTTGTGGGAGATAGTGCAAGTGCTGCCGTGATAGAGCCTACGGCATTAGGTACATATGTGGCTGAGGCTTTTCGAAAGACTGCTGCAGAGACAACTATAAAAACAGGATGTCGCGTCCAGGTGCTACATTATCAGATCATGCCCGACCATTTTCATGGCATATTGTATGTTCGCGACACTTTACCTGCAGATTATGCATTGGGAAAGATAATTGCTGCGTGGAAGAGTTGCTGTTCTCATGCTTTGTGGGATGTTTCTTCGTCAGGTGCTCAGAACTTTAGTATTGAGAAAACACCTCTCTTCTCTAGAGGATTTAATGATCGCATCTTGTTTCGTAAAGGACAGTTACAAACGTGGATTGCATATCTGAATGATAATCCGCGTAGGTTATGGCTTAAAATTCATTTCCCTAATCGACTGCACAAGGTGTATGATTTCAGGGCAGGGAAAAAAGGCCATGAGTATACTGCTGTTGGAAATACGTTTTTGGTTACTTATCCGGAACGCATTCAGGTTCGCTGTCATCGCAATCTGACAGAGGGAGAGATTCAAGCGGAGGTGGGTAAATACATGCGGGAGGCACGGCGAGGTGTGGTGTTGGTGTCGCCTTTTATTTCGCCTGCTGAGAAAGCAGTGTATGATGCATGTTATATGGAGAAATTGCCAATGATACATATCGTTAATCGTGGATTGGACGGAAAGTTTATTTATCCGTCAGGAAGGGATTTGAGTGGATGCTCGGATGGCTTTTTATTAGTGTTGGCTCCTTATGCCGACTATAGTGCAGAAACGAGTGCCGCTCGTATTTCGAGGGCACAGTGCTTGAATATGAATGACTTCGCTGCGGATTTGGCAAGCGTTGCACTAAAGTGCACCGAACGGGACGAAGAGGCGCTGTACTAAAGTGCACCGAACGGGACGAAGAGGCGCTGCACTAAAGTGCACCGAACGGGACGAAGAGGCGCTGCACTGAATTGCAAAGGTGGACCTTGACGGACGCAAAGACGGCTCTGGCAGGGTGCGAGGACGGCTTTCGGCGGGTTCAAGGATAGTCCTTGCCGGTTTTCTGCGCCCGCAGAAAATAAACGCAGCGGCCGCCGAAATCATTTTCCGCGCCCGCTGCGAATCATTTCCGCGCCCGCTGCGAACCTTTTTTATACTGTGGGACTTGTCTCGAGAAGAGTGTAGTGCCATACGCGGCCTTCGCGATAGCGTTTCAGACGCGGATGGTCGCCCGTACAGAGGCTGTCGAGGTAGTTCTTGGCAGACTTGTACTTCAGTCCGCTGTGAAACATAAAAGGGGTGATGGTGATATAGCCGTGGCGCATGCTGCGCTGCAGGGCTTCCTCCATAGCCTTGGGGTCGTTCTTCTGATTGTTGCCTACGTGGTCTCTGACGAGCCGGAAGCCTTCCTGCGAGCAGTCGCAATCGTTGACAAACTGCTTGGAGGGGATGAACTCTATGCCGGCATAGAGGACGTCGCGACCTCTCACTCTGTCCGGATCGGTATATTCGCCAGGCAGCTTCAGCTTGGGGGCTAAGGTGCCGAAGGGTGTCTCCACGCGGTAGCCTTTGCTCAGGAAGAGCGACGTCACCTCGCTGAGCAGGGCGAACATGTGCTTGATTTCGCCGCTGCTGGTGTGACGGTGCTGTGTGCAGAACTCTTCGATGTCCTCCAGCGTATATTTGTGCTCCGTCACAACCTGTGCATACAGTAGTGGCTTGCCGTCGTCGCCCTTGGTGGGACGCGGCTGGAGCTTGAAGGGTATTCCGTTTGTTTTCTTGGGCATTGTACTTAAGTATCGTTGTTGATGCAAAGTTACGAAAAAAAACAGAACTTTGCAACATAAATGCCGAGAAATTTGGTTTTGTGCTCACTTATTTGTACCTTTGACTTCGTCGAAAGTACTCTCGTTCGACAAAACAAAGGAAAATTTTACGTTTTCCTTTGGTTTTGTGCTCACTTATTTGTACCTTTGCACACCAAAATTGATATCACTATGAGTTTTATAAGCAAATTATTCGGAAAGAAAGGGGAGGAACAGAAGGTTGGCGGCATGGAGGACTTCATGACGCTCATCCGTGTATACTTTCAGGCAGTGATGGCCAGCGACCTGGGCATTACCAATCTGGCAGCGCTGCCCGACCTGCGTACCTTCAAGGCTACGCTGAAGGTGCCCACGCAGAACAACCGCCTGGGACTGGCTGAGAAGACGCGCTGCAAGAAGATGCTGAAGGATCTGTACGACATGGACGAGAACTTCACCAAGGAGATTGAGGCCAGCATCCGCAAGCGCTGCAAGAAACCGCAGGACATTCAGACCTATATGTATCAGTTCTCGGGCTTCACGCAGGACCTGATGATGCTGACGGGCAATCTGATGAAGTTCAAGTTGCGCCTGCCGAGCTTCTTCAAGAGCGCCATCCGCACGATGACGGAGAAGACGGTGAACGACATCTTCACGAAGAACGACTTCACCGATGCCGGCGTAATGAAGACCGTTGTAGGCATCCGTCAGTACGACCAGAAACTGGGCTTCTCGCAGCAGTGGGTAACCGATTTTGTCTATCGTGTCGTGATGCTCGCCAAGAAGGAGCCACGCCCCAAAGAATAACCGCAAATGAACAGGGTAGGGAAATTGAAGTATTAAAAAAACTTAATCTTTAATCTTTAATCTTTCATCTTTCATTTGATTATACTACCTTTGTAGCACAAAGTGAAGTAGTTATGACCGCTAATGAGAAAACCCTAGCCACGTTTGAAACCCGTCTGCGTCAGGTTTTGCTCCGTTTCCAGGAACTGAAGAAGGAAAACGGAACGCTTCATGATATGTTGAAGGACAACGAGAAGCAGGTGAAAGAACTGCAGCAGAAGTTGGAACAGAAGCAGTATGACTACGACACTCTGAAAATGGCCAAGATGATGGAGATTACCGACGGCAACCTTCAGGACGCCAAGGATCGCCTGTCAAGGCTCATTCGCGACGTCAATAAGTGCATTGCTATCCTCAGCGACGAAAAATAAGGAGAACAAGCCATGGCAGAACAGCAACAGGACAGACTCAATATCAAGCTGCACATATACGACGAGGAAGTCGGCGTGGTCATCGACCGTGACGACGAAGAGTACTTCCGTCTGGCAGCAAAGCTCATCACGGAACGCTATAATGCCTACGCCAAGGCATTCAAGGACCGTCAGACCGACCACACCATTGCGCTGCGTGTACTTCTCGACATTGCCTTTACGTACGAGAAGGAACTGAAGAACAACGATACACTGCCCTACGATAATGTTCTTGCCAAACTGACCAAGGAAATGGAAGAAGTACTTGGCGACAGCAAATGACCGGAAAGAACATTAACACCTATATATATTAAACATTTATGAACATCATTGTTGCGATTATTGCCATTGTCGCCGCTCTTGTACTAGGCGGCGTGTGTGGCTTTCTGATTTTCCGCTTCGTCATCAAGGGAAAATATAATGAGATGATAGCTGCCGCCGACAAGGAGGCAGAAGTCCTGAAAGAAAAGAAACTGCTCGAGGTCAAGGAGAAATTCCTGAACAAGAAGAGCGAGCTGGAGAAGGAGGCGCAGAAGCGCAACCTGGAACTGCAGCAGAACGAGAACAAGCTGAAACAGCGTGAGTTGTCGCTGAACCAGCGCAATGAGGAGCTGGGACGCCGCAAGAACGAGCTGGACAACCAGCAGACACGCATTGACAACGAGAAGAAGGTGCTGACGCTGAAGCAGGAGGAACTGGAGAAGATGACCCTGCAGGAGCGTGCCAAGCTCGAGGAACTGTCTGGTCTCAGCGCTAACGAAGCCAAGATCCGTCTGGTGGAATCCATGAAGGACGAGGCTCGCACCGATGCCCAGGCTTACATCAACGAAATCATGGACGAGGCCAAGCTGAACGCTAACGCACAGGCCAAGAAGATTGTCATCCAGACCATCCAGCGTGTAGCTACCGAAACGGCTGTGGAGAACAGCGTATCGGTGTTCCACATCGACAACGACGACGTCAAGGGTCGCGTGATTGGTCGTGAAGGTCGTAATATCCGTGCTCTCGAGGCTGCCTGCGGCGTGGAAATCGTCGTTGACGACACCCCCGAGGCTATCGTCATCTCGGCCTTCGACCCCATTCGCCGCGAGACCTGTCGTCTGGCCCTGCACCAGCTGGTGGCCGACGGACGTATCCACCCCGCCCGCATTGAGGAAGTGGTGGCCAAGGTGAAGAAGCAGTTGGAGAACGAAATCATCGAGACCGGTAAGCGTACCGCCATCGACCTCGGTATCCACGGCCTGCACCCCGAACTGATTCGTATCATCGGTAAGATGAAGTACCGTTCTTCTTACGGTCAGAACCTGCTGCAGCACGCTCGTGAGACTGCCAACCTCTGTGCCGTCATGGCTTCGGAGTTGGGTCTGAACCCGAAGAAGGCCAAGCGCGCCGGACTGCTGCACGATATTGGTAAGGTGCCCGACGAGGAGAGTGAGATGCCTCACGCTCTGTATGGCGCCAAGATTGCCGAGATGTACAAGGAGAAGCCCGATATCTGCAATGCCATTGGTGCTCACCACGACGAGATGGAGATGCAGACGCTGCTGGCTCCCATCGTTCAGATTTGCGACGCTATCAGCGGTGCCCGTCCTGGTGCCCGTCGTGAGATTGTCGAGGCTTACATCAAGCGTCTGAACGACCTAGAGGCTATCGCCATGAGCTATCCCGGTGTCACGAAGACCTACGCCATCCAGGCCGGTCGCGAGTTGCGCGTCATTGTCGGTGCCGACAAGATGGATGATGCCGAGACCGAGGCTCTGAGCGGACAGATTGCATCGAAGATTCAGAACGAGATGACGTATCCCGGACAGGTGAAGATTACCGTCATCCGCGAAACGCGCAGCGTTGCTTACGCCAAGTAACCACGGAGCAAAAATAAGCAGGGAGGCCGAACCTCCCTGCACAATACGGGGAGGTTCAACCTCCCCGCTTTTAGTATTTGAAGCTACTGCCGCCTACGAACTCTCGCATGATGCTCGTGGGCGGTATTTCTTTGTCGCTCACGGGGATAAAGTAGCGGATGAACTTCAGCAGGCGGTGTGCCTCGGCATATTCCGGACAGTTCTTCGGAACGGTAGCCAGAATAAGCTCTGCATGGGTGCGCAGCACGGCAAACTCGATGTTCAGCGCCGAGTTGAACATCACGTCGGCAGACTCCTGATAGGGGAATATCCACTGGTCCTCGGCACGGCAGACGTTCGGCCACTGGGCAATTGTCTCACGGGCCGTAAAGGCACCCTTGTTGTAGTCGCGGATGATGCGCCGCAGCAGGCGGTTGTCGCGCACTGGAATCCAGTTGTGGTCGTCCAGTGAGATACTGGTGAGCGCCGAGATATAGATGCGGAACTTCAGCGAGTCCTCAATCTTCTTCGTCAGTTGGGGGTTCAGGGCATGGATTCCCTCGATGATCAGCACGCTGTCGTTGGTCAGCTTGAGTTTCTTGCCGTTCCACTCGCGCTTGCCCGTCGAGAAGTTATACTCCGGTATCTCTACGCGCTCGCCCTTCATCAGGTGGGTCAGGTGCTCCTCCAGCAGGTTGTAGTCCACGGCCTCGATGTTGTCGAAGTCGTAGTCACCGTTCGGCAACTTCGGCGTGTCCACACGGTTGACGAAATAGTCGTCGGTGGAGAAGGAGAGAGGACGCAGTCCGCAGGCTAACAGCTGTACGCAGAGTCGCTTGCAGAATGTCGTCTTTCCCGAGCTGCTTGGGCCGGTTATCAGCACCAGACGCACGGGATTCTCCTCTCGGTGGAATCGGCGGTCAATCTCTTCGGCTATCTGCACAATCTTCTTTTCCTGCAAGGCCTCGCTGACCTGTATCAGTTCAGAGCCGTGTCCTTTCAGCACCGCCTTGTTCACGTCGCCGGCGTTCGACAGTCGCATGATGATGTCCCAGTGGGTCTTCTCGGCAAACATCTCGTAGGTCTTAGGCATGTCTGCCTTCTCAGCCAGGATGGTGGGGTTGTTCCAGTCGGGCACACGCAGCAGCATGCCGTCGTGGTAGGGTTCCAGCGCCCACACCTTCAGATAGCCTGCCGAGGGAACTAACGGACCGTAATAGTAGTCGGCGGTGTCGCCCAGCATGTAGTAGTCGGAATAGATCTGACCGCTGGTTTCCAGCAACTTCACCTTGTCGACAAGTCCGCGCTCTGCAAAGATGCGCACGGCCTCCTCGGTAGTGGCTTCATTGCGGCGGAAGGGCATGTCCAGCGCTACAATCTCCTGCATGCGCTGCCTGATGCGCTCTACGTCGCCTTCCACCAGCGCTTCGCCGCCCTTCTTCTTGAAGTTGCAGTAGTAGCCACGCGAGATGGTGTGCTCAATGAACAGTTTCGAGCCCGGGAAGACGTCTTGCGTAGACTTATAAAGCACAAAGCACAAGGAACGCACGTAGACGCGGTGACCACTGCCTCCGCGAGCATCCATGAACTCCACGTCACGGTTTTGGAAGAGACGGAACTTCAGTCCCTGGGAGACGTTATTCACTTTGGCCGAAACCACAGGATAGGGGAGTTGGATGTCATTGGCAAACTCCTGATAGACGTCGAGCAACGAAGTCCCCTCGGGGAAACTCTTCGTCATGTTGTTGTTCTTGCAGCGAATATGCAGCATGGGCGGTAGTTGTTTTGGTTATACGGCGACAAAGTTACGAAATTATTTCCACATTTCTATCGGTAGCTGGCAGAAAATGTGTATCTTTGCAACGATAAAGCAGTTTTTGAGCATGAAGACAGCGGTGATAGGCGGAGGAGCGGCAGGTTTTTTCCTGGCCGTCAATCTCAAGGAGATGATGCCCGAGATGCAGGTGACTATCTTCGAGCGTAGTCAGCGTGTGTTGGCCAAGGTTGAGGTGTCCGGTGGGGGACGCTGCAACTGCACCAACTCCTTCCGCATGGTTCGCGACCTGCAACAGGTCTATCCCCGTGGCCACCGGCTGATGAAGCGCTTGTTCAATGTCTTCAATTACGACGATGCCTATAGTTGGTTCGAGCGTCACGGTGTGCCGTTGGTGGTGCAGGACGACGAGTGTGTCTTCCCCGAAGCGCAGGACTCCCACGCTGTTATCGACTGCTTCCTGTCGCTGGCCCGCCGCTATGGCATTGAGATTCGTACCCATGAGAAAATCCAGTCGCTCGACAGTCTCCGCAATTATGACTACGTTGCCGTTACCACAGGTGGTTCTCCGCGTGGCGAGGGCTTGCAGTGGCTTGCAGCATTAGGGCACGAAATCGAGCCACCCGTGCCGTCGCTCTTCTCCCTGGCCATTGACAACCCGCAACTGAAGGCTTTGCAAGGACTGGTGGTTAACGATGCCGCCGTGCTGTTGCCGGGAACCAAACTGCGTGCTGAAGGCCCATTGCTCATCACCCACTGGGGTGTGAGCGGCCCCGCCATCCTGCGCCTCTCCAGCTATGCCGCACGCCATTTGGCGGAGACGGGCTATCGGACGTCGCTCAGCATCAACTGGCTGGGTGCCGCCATGTCTGCGGAGCACGTTTCCGACGTGCTCTATGAACAACAGGTCCGCCAGCCTCAAAAGCAACTGCACACCTACTGCCCCTTCGGGCTCCAGCAGCGTCTTTGGGCCTGTCTGCTCGACAGGTCGCTGGGCAGTCGTGCCCATATCCGTTGGGCGGAAATCAACAAGAAAGACATGAACCGCCTGGTCAACGTCCTGCAGAACGACACCTACGACGTGAGTGGCCGCGCACCGTTCCACGACGAGTTCGTCACCTGCGGCGGCATCTCGCTGAAAGCAGTCAATCCCAGCACGCTGGAAAGCCGACATGTGCCTCACCTTTACTTGGCCGGTGAGGTGCTGGACATCGACGGTGTCACCGGTGGTTTCAACTTCCAGGCCGCCTGGACCACCGCATACGTTGTGGCCAAAAGCATCGTTAATAATTGATAATTGACAATGGATAATTGACAAAGGGCTGCAGACAATTGATAATAATTTGTTATCTTTGCATCCGATTATGAAACAGATACTTGATTTTACGGTTCGTAGCGTGGAGCGTGTCAGTGACAAGCATGTACTGATGCGGCTGACGCTTCCTACTCCGTTGCCTGAAATGCTGCCCGGACAGTTTGTCGAAGTGCGCATTGACGGTACTCCCGACACGTTGCTGCGTCGGCCTATTTCCATCAATTTCGTTGACCGTCGGCAGAACGAGCTGTGGCTCCTCGTGGCGATGGTGGGCAGTGGTACACAATGGCTCGGCAGCAGGAAGGCTGGCGATATCGTGAACTGTGTGCTGCCCTTAGGCAATGGCTTCACCCTGCCTGACGGGAAAATCGTACAAGGCGAGCCTTCGCCTGTTGCAGCGAGCAAGGTACTCTTGGTCGGTGGCGGCGTAGGTGTGGCTCCGCTGCTCTACTTAGGTAATTGTCTGCAGCAGGCGGGCCATGAGGTGACGTTCCTGCTGGGAGGACGCAGTGCCAAGGATGTGCTGGAGTTGGACTTATTCAAGAAGTACGGACGTGTGTGCATAACGACAGAAGATGCCACATTAGGCGAACGAGGCTTCGTGACACAGCACAGCGTGTTGGCAGAACCGTTCGACCGTATCTATACCTGCGGCCCTACGCCTATGATGAAGGCGGTGGCGCGCTATGCCTCCGAACATGCCGTCTGGTGCGAGGCATCGCTGGAGAACCTGATGGCGTGCGGACTCGGCGCTTGTCTGTGCTGCGTGGAGAAGGTAAAGCGTGAGGAGACGGGAGCCGGTAGCCAGGAAACAACCAATGTCTGCGTCTGTAAGGAAGGTCCCGTGTTTAACATAAACCGATTGTTATGGCAGAGCTAAGCGTAAATATAGGAGCATTGCAGCTGAAGAATCCCGTGATGACCGCATCAGGCACTTTCGGCTATGGATTGGAGTTCCAGGACTTCGTACCCCTCGATCAGTTGGGTGGCATCATCGTCAAGGGAACGACCTTGAATCCTCGTGAGGGCAACGACTATCCCCGTATGGCGGAGACAACTGGAGGCATGCTCAACTGTGTGGGTCTTCAGAATAAAGGTGTGGACCACTTCTGTGAACATATCTATCCGCAAATCAGGGGTTTAGATACAAACGTTATTGTAAACGTTAGCGGCTCGTCACCCGAAGATTATGCCGAGTGTGCAGCGCGCATTGATGCCTTGGAACGTATTCCCGCTATTGAGCTGAATATCTCGTGTCCCAACGTTCGTGACGGCGGAATGGCTTTCGGCGTAACTTGTCAAGGTGCCGAGAGCGTCGTTCGTGCCGTGCGCCAGCGTTACCACAAGACACTCATCGTCAAGTTGTCGCCCAACGTGACGAACATTGCCGATATTGCCCGTGCCTGCGAAGCCCAGGGAGCCGACTCTGTGTCGCTCATCAACACGCTGATGGGCATGAGTATCGATATTGAGCGTCGCCGTTCGCGACTGAGTATCGGCACCGGTGGCTTGAGCGGTCCTTGTGTCAAACCTGTTGCCGTGCGTATGGTATGGCAGGTTGCCAAGGCCGTCCAGATTCCCGTTGTCGGCTTGGGAGGTATTATGACGGCTGAGGACGCTATCGAGTTCTTTATGGCAGGTGCCACCGCTATCGAGATTGGTACCGCCAACTTCATCGACCCCGCCGTCACCATCAAGGTGCGCGACGGCATCAACCGCTGGCTCGACCAACACGGTTGCCAAAGCGTGAAGGAAATTGTTGGTGTAGTGGGGTAATCCCTCGTTGTTGGGTTATCCCTCGCACCAACAATATCATCGTGATATTACTCGCTCATGAGTGCCTGCATGAATTCATGTAGGCGCAGTAGACCGTAGCTGCCGGTGACGCACGACTCTTCATCGTAGTGCTGCACGTCGTCAGGCTGTATGCCGCGGTGCCAGATGATGAAAGGCACGGGTTCGTTGACGTGGATGCGCAACTCGACAGGAGTGGGGTGGTCGGGCAGGATAGCCATGCAGACGGGCTCCTGCATCTGTTCGGTAGCTTCCAAAATAGGTTTGATGAGACGCTTGTCCAGATAGTCGATAGCCCGCAGCTTCAGGTCAACGTCACCATCGTGACCAGCCTCGTCGGTCGCCTCGACATGCACGAAGACGAAGTCGTCAGTCTTCAACGCATCGATGGCGGCTTGGGCCTTGCCTTCGTAGTTGGTGTTGGCCAAGCCGGTGGCTCCGGGTACCTTGATGATGCGGAGACCAGCATAGCGGCCGATGCCTTGGATGAGGTCAACGGCAGAGATGACGGCACCGGTCTTGATTTGCGGGAATTGCTGCATGAGGGTCATCATGGAGGGACGATAGCCGCCCGACCATGGCCAGATGCTGTTGGCCTGGCGCTCGCCCTTCTGGGCTTTAGCGATGTTGTAGGGGTGCTTCGCCAATAGCTCCTGGGAGCGAAGAATGAGCTCGTTCAGCAAGGTTGCGGTCGCTTCCGGGGTGAGGCGGGAGCTGGCAGCGGAAGCAGCCGTTGAGGCGTCAGCGGCAAAACCGCTGACCGCAGTAGAGCCGCTGACCGCAGGAGCGGGTTGAACCAGCAGGGGGCGCCAGGGCTCGTTGGGGTGGTCGTGCGGCGGGTTGCAGACGATGTGCTTGTTGCCGCCCTTGATGACTAACAGGTGGCGATACTGGATACCACAGACGAACTTGACACGCTCGCAGCCTTCACGCTCGTTGACGGGCTTGGCCAAAGTATCGTTCAGATAGTCGATGAGCACACGGGCGTCTTCTGTCTCGAGATTGCCGCCGTTATGGGTGATGATCTTGCCGTCTTCCAGCGTGATGATATTGCATCGGATGGCAAAGTCGTCGTCGGCCATATCATAGCCGATGCTGGCAGCCTCGAGCGGGCCGCGGCCTTCGTAGACTTTGTTCAGGTCATAGCCGAGGATGGCAGTATTGGCCACCTCGCTGCCCGGAGGGAAACCCTCGGGGACGGTTACCAGGCGACCACAACGACCTTCGCGCGCCAGACGGTTCATATATTCAGGACGGGCGTATTGCAGCAGGGTCTTATTGCCGAGGCTGGCCACTTTGTGGTCGGCCATGCCGTCGCCCAAGATGATGATGTGTTTCATTGTTCTTGTGGTTGCTTTAGATGCGTTGCTAAATATTGGCAATAGACATGATGTTGGCAAAGACGCCTGCTGCCGTTACACCGGCACCGGCACCATAGCCTTGAATCTGCATGGGATACTCCTTGTAGCGCTCGGTGGTCAGCAGGACAATGTTGTTGGAACCCTCGAGGTTGTAGAACGGATGGTTCCTATCCACCTCCTGCAGGGCCACGTTAGTCTTGCCAAGTTCCATGGTGGCGACGAAGCGCCAGCGCTTGCCATTAGCCTCTAACTGCTGGCGACGGCGCTCGAAGTCGGCATCGAGTGCAGGCAGCTTGCTCCAGAAATCATCGACAGAGCCGGCAAAATAGTCGTCGGGTACGAAGAGATGCTTCTCGACATCCTGCTGTTCAACCTGATAACCGGCCTCGCGTGCCAGGATGACCAGCTTGCGCACGACGTCAGTACCGCTCAGGTCGATGCGCGGATCGGGCTCACTATAGCCCTGTTCCTTGGCACGACGCACGGTCTCGGAGAACGGAACGTCAGCGCTGATTTCGTTGAAGATGAAGTTGAGTGTGCCGCTGAGCACCGCCTCAATCTTGAGAATCTTGTCACCGGAATTGCGCAGGTCGTTGATGGTTCCGATGATGGGAAGGCCTGCACCCACGTTCGTCTCATAGCGGAACCAGACACCGCGGCTGCGGGCCGTCTGCTTCAGACGGATATAGTTGTTATAGTCGCTGGAAGCTGCTATCTTGTTGGCCGCAATGACACTGATGTTATGCTCCAGGAATGTCTGGTAGAGGGCTGCAATATCCTTACTGGCCGTGCAGTCCACAAAGACACTATTGAAGATGTTCATGCCAATGACTTCCTCTTTGAGGTTGACACCCTGAGCTTCGGGAGCCTTCAGCAATTCTTTGTAATGCTCCAGGTCGATGCCGTCGCGATTATAAATGCCTGCCTTCGACGAGGCGATACCCACCACGTTGAGCTTCAGTCCGTTGCGCTGCATCAACTCGTCGTATTGCGATCTGATTTGCTCAATCAGCATGCTGCCTACCGTTCCGATACCGCAGATGAAGAGATTGAGCACCTTGTATTCGCTGAGGAAGAACGAGTCGTGCAGCACGTTGAGCGACTTGCGCAGGAAGCGGCCGTCGACAACGAATGAGATATTGGTCTCGGAAGCACCTTGGGCACAGGCTATCACGCTGATACCGCTGCGGCCCAGTGTGCCAAACAGTTTTCCGGCAATACCCGGCGTGTGCTTCATGTTCTCACCTACGATGGCGATGGTGGCCAGGCCGCTCTCAGCATGCATGGGGAACATGGCACCAGTCTCTATTTCCTTGCGGAACTCCTCGTTCAGCACCTCTACGGCTGCGTCGGCATCCTCGTCGCGAACACCGATAGACGTTGAGTTCTCTGACGATGCCTGGCTAACCATAAAGACCGATATGCCCTTGTTGGCCAGCGTGGTGAAGATGCGGCGGTTGACACCGATAACACCCACCATCGAGAGACCCGTCACCGTAATCAGGGTGGTGCCCTTGATGCTGGAGATACCCTTAATGGGTTTCTGGTCGTTCTCAATATGGTCTTTGATGAGGGTTCCCGGGTGTTCGGGGTTGAAGGTATTCTTGACCTTGATGGGGATGTTCTTAATGCAGACGGGGTAGATGGTCGGCGGGTAGATTACCTTGGCGCCGAAGTTACACAACTCCATGGCCTCGACATACGACAGCTCGTTAATGGTGTATGCCGTTTTGATAACACGCGGGTCAGCTGTCATGAAGCCGTCGACGTCTGTCCATATCTCCAATACCTCTGCATCGAGGGCTGCGGCAATGATGGCTGCTGTATAGTCGCTGCCGCCACGTCCCAGATTGGTGGTTTCGCCGGAGTCGCGGTCGCGGCTGATAAAGCCTGGCACGACGGCAACGGTATGGTTTGCGCTACCATTGCAACAGACGGGTCCGAAGGCTTCTTTTACCATGCGGGTGGTTAGCTCGGCGTCCAGCACGTGCTTGCCGTTTTTACGCTCTGTGCGTATGAAGTCGCGGGAGTTCATGCGTACTCCGTTCTTGACGAGCGCTGCCACGATATTTGAACTGAGTCGCTCACCATACGACACGATAGCGTCCTGCGTCTTGCGTGACAGGTCGTGAATCAGGTAAACGCCGAAATAGATGCTCTTCAACTGTTCGAAGAGCGAGTCTACGCGCTTAAACAAGTTTTCTCTCTTGGTGGGGTCGGTGATGATGGTGTCAATCATCTGGTGGTGGCGTTCCACGATGGCATCGAGTTCCTCCCGATAGCGTTTGTCACCTTTGAGAGCCATCTGCGAGGTGGCTATCAACTTGTCTGTAATACCTCCAAGGGCACTTACTACTACTACGACAGGTTGCGTCCGAGCCTCTGCCTCCACGATTTTTTTCAAGCTTAAAATGCTTTTTACGGAACCTACGGACGTTCCGCCAAATTTGAGTACTTTCATATTGCTATGCGATTTATCTTGCATGACGGTACCCCTCAACAAGTGGGGTCGTGCTCCATCAGCGCGACAAAAGTACAAAGAAAAAACGGACTGACCAAATAGTCCGTCCGTTTTTTATGGTTAGAGGGTGCAATTATTTGTATAGGAAGCGCTTGATACTGCGTTTCGGCGTCTTTTCGAACTCCTCGGTACGGATTTCAATCTCCGTAATCTTCTCGTAAGCCGGCAACTGTTCATTCAACTGGAGACGATTCTGCTCCATGATGCTGACAATGTCCTGCTCGTTGAAGTTCATGTTCTTGGCTTCGTCGTAGTCGGGGTAGACCAGACCGACGAGTTTGTTGTCACGCTGTACGACGACGCTTTCGACGACCATCGTCAGGGAGTTGAGCTTGTCTTCAATCTCCTCGGGATAGATGTTCTGTCCGTTGGGGCCTAAAAGCATGTTCTTGGAACGGCCATTGATAAAGACGTTGCCGTCGTAGTCCATGGTTCCAAGGTCGCCGGTATGGTACCAACCATCCTCATCGAGCGTCTCGGCAGTAGCCTCGGGGTTCTTGTAGTAACCCAGCATGGTGTTAAGACCCTTGGCCAGAATCTCACCGGGAATTTCAGCCGGATTGGTGGATTTTACCTTCACCTGCATGTGGTAGGCAGCTTGACCGCACGAGCCCTGTACGAAGGTCTGCCAGTCGCGATAGCAGATAATCGGTGCACACTCTGTAGCACCATAGCCTACGGTATAGGGGAACTCAATGCGCTTCAAGAACGACTCGACTTCCTGATTGAAGGCTGCGCCACCGATGATAACCTCGTAGAGCTCACCACCGAAGGCTTTGACGACCTCCTGGCAAATTTTCTGGCGAACCTTCTTGGAGATGACAGGCATGGAGAGCAGCAGGCGCATGCGGTTGTTCTGAATCTTGGGGAACACCTTCTTGCGGATAATCTTCTCGATGACCAGCGGCACGGCGATGATAATCTTGGGCTTGATGTCTGCGAACGCCTGGGCAATGATGGCAGGCGAGGGGATGCGGTTCAGGTAGTAGACGTGGCAACCATGCAGGAACTCGAAGATAAACTCGAAGGCCATGCCGTACATGTGAGCCATGGGCAGGATGCTAATGATGCGGTCGCCCTTGCTGATAATCTTTCCCAAGACATGCTCGGCAAAGTCGTAGTTGGACCATAGGGCACGATAGGGTATCATGACACCCTTGGAGAATCCTGTTGTACCACTGGTGTAGTTAATCATAGCCATCTCTTCACCGTTCTCCTCTATATAATAATGTACGTGTTCCTTTCTGAAATACTTGGGGAATTTCTTACCGTACAACTCGTTCAGGTGTTCGCGGGCATAGGTTAGCTTGTCTGTACGTGACAGCATCAGCGAGTAGTCGGGGTTGTTGATGATTCCTTCGAGATGGGGCATCTGTACGGGGTCAATCTGTGTAGCTACATGGTCGCCCACAAAGAGCAACTTGGCGTCAGAGTGATTGACGATGTTGTGAATCTGGTCGGCCATGAACTCATGCAGAATGGGTACGGCAACGGCTCCATAAGTCAGCGTAGCCAGAAAGGCTACAGCCCATTGGCTGGAGTTGCGACCGCAGAGGGCTATCTTGTCACCCTTCACGACACCACTATTTTCAAACAAGATGTGCAGCTTCTCTATCTTACGAGCCACATCGTGATATTGCAGGGTGGCTCCCTTGTAGTCTGTCAGCGCATCGAGATCCCAATTGTCGATGATGCTCTGCTGAATCAGTTGATTAAAGCTGGGTACGTTTTCCATAATATGTTATTTGTATAAGTAACGTTTAATACTCTTCTTAGGTGTTTTCTGGAACTCTTCTTCTTGTATCTCGAAGGCTTGCAGTTTGCTGTATACAGGCAATTGTGCATTCAGGTCATGTCGGTTCTGCTCCATGACGTTCTGCAGGTCTTCAGCCGTCAGTTCCATGCTGTTTGCCTCGTCCATGTCGGGATGTATCAAGGCGACGAGCTGGTTGCCGCGTTGTACAATAAGGCTCTCGCTAACCAGTGCCATCGAGTTGAGCTTGTCTTCAATCTCCTCAGGATAGACATTCTGTCCGTTGGCACCCAGCAGCATGTTCTTCAGACGTCCACGGATGAAGATGTGTCCGTCGGCAGACATGGTGGCCAAGTCACCGGTATGGTACCAGCCATCCTCGTCAAGCGCCTGACGAGTGGCTTCCTCGTTCTTGTAGTAGCCCATCATGACATTGGTGCCTCGGCAGACAATCTCGCCTTCGACATTCTCAGGGTCGGAGGACAGTATCTTCACCTCCATGCCGGCAACTGGCTGTCCGCATGAGGAGGGTATAAAGTCGTGGTAGTCGCTGAAGGAAATCAGCGGGGCACATTCCGTCGTGCCGTAACCGACCGTGATGGGGAAGTCGATGCTCTTCAGGAACTGTTCAATCTCCTGATTTAACGGAGCACCACCTACAATCACCTCGTAGGCGCGGCCGCCAAAGGCTGCATAGACTTCCTGGCAGATACGCTCCTTGACTTTCTTAGACACCAAAGGCATCTTGAGCAGCATCTTAATGGCGTTGTTCTGAATCTTGGGGAACACGCGCTTGCGGATAATCTTCTCAATGATAAGTGGTACAGCAACCACAACGTCGGGACAGACTTCCTTGAAGGCTTCAGCGATGATGGCGGGTGACGGCAGTCGGGTCAGGAAATGCAGGTGGAACCCCGAACAGAAGGGGAATAGAAACTCGATGGTCATGCCGTACATGTGCGCCATGGGCAGGATGCTTAGGGTCTTGCTGTATTTCGGCATGTGGTTGCCGAGGAAACGCTGACAGTAATCGACGTTGCCCCACAGCGCACGATAGGGAAGCATGACACCCTTTGAATAGCCTGTCGTTCCGCTAGTGTAGTTAATCATACAGAGCTCTTCGGCCTCATCCTGATGCCAGTGAATGTCTTCCTTGCGGTAGGCATTGGGGAATTTCTTACCGAACAACTCGTTCAGATGCTCACGGGCGAAGGTCAGTTCTTCGTTGCGAGAAGTATGAAGAGAGAAGTCGGGAAGATTGAAGATTCCTTCCAGATGAGGCATCTCCTTGGGGTCGATAATGTTTACCACATAGTCGCCCACAAAGAGCAGGCGTGCGTCGGAGTGATTGACAATGTTATGGATTTGTTCACCGTTGAACTCATGAAGGATAGGAACGATGACGGCTCCGTAAGTCAGGGTTGCCATGAAGGCCACAGCCCAGTGTGCAGAGTTTCGGCCGCACACGGCAATTCTGTCTCCTGGTCCGATGCCTGCAGCCTCCATCATGATGTGGAGCTTCTCGATCTTGCGTGCCACGTCATGGTATTGGAGCGTCGTGCCTTTATAGTCCGTCAAGGCATCGAGAAGCCAGTTGTCCTTGATGGCATTCTCAATACAAGAGTTGAAACTTGGTATGTCGTTCATTGCACAATTTTCAAAATTTTGTGCAAAGGTAATTCATTTCTTGCACATTCGCAAAAATTTTGTGCAATATTTTACGAGAAAGGATAAAAAGAACAATTATACGACAAATGAACCAAGAAGGAAACCGTCTTCTTGTTCTATTTTCTCTTCTTTGATAAGAAAGGCGAGTGCGGCATCAATGGCTGGCATGGAGTGGGGAAGTCGATGCAGTTCGGTGATGTGGTGGCGCTTTCCATCGGCTACGAGTTGTAGAATGGCCTGTTGGGCCTGCTGCTCCTCGGCGGGGGTGGAAAGTCCGTTCATGCAGACATCACACTTTCCGCAGTCGTGAGTGTCACTCTCGCCAAAGTATTCTAGCAGTTGGCGTGAACGGCAGCGGTCTTCCCTTTGGATATATTGCAGCATGCTTTGTATGCGTTGTCTGTACTGTGCCAGCCGTTGTTCGTAGATGTCGGGCGGAAGTTGTACGTGCTCAGCATCCTCGCGCCGCTGCAAGTAGCGGATGGTGGGAATCTGCTGGCGGGGAATATACTCAATGATGTGCTTCTGAGACAATGCTAAGAGTACTTGGTGCAGGACTGGAACCTGCAGTCCGCTTTGTTGGGCAATGAATGCCTCGTCAATATATCCGAAGTCGGCGAAGAGTCCTCCATAGTTTCGCAACAGCGCTACGATGACACGTTCCTCGTCGGGCGTGTTGTCGTGTAGGCGGTACAGCTCGTGGCGCTCCAGCCGGAAACGGACGCGGGTCTGTTGGTCGGGGGCTTCGTCATAGTCAATGTAGCCTGCCCGGGAAAGTATTTGCAAGGCGCTATGTACCCGAATGGGGAAATGATGGAAACGCTGGCAGAACTCGTCGATGTTGAATTCACGGGTCATTCCATAGCCGTCACCTGTTGCCAGTTGGTAGTAATAGGCCAAATGTTCATAGACTTGGCGGATGTAATCGCGGGGCGGGAAGGTATCGTCGATGCGCTTGCTCAGTTTGGCATTGTCGCTCTTGTTGTACAGCATCACGGCATAAGCCTGCTGTCCGTCTCTTCCGGCACGACCCGCTTCTTGGAAGTAGGCTTCGATAGAGTCGGGACAGTCGTAGTGTGCTACCAATCGGACGTCGGGCTTGTCAATGCCCATTCCGAAGGCGTTGGTAGCGACGATGATGCGTATCCGGTCGTGTTGCCAGTCGCGCTGCCGCTGGTCTTTGACGGTATGCTCCAGTCCGGCGTGATAGTAGGTTGCGCTGAGCCCCGCTTCGTTCAGGTATTCGGCAATCTCCTTGGAACGGCGGCGACTGCGCACATAGACAATGGCCGAGCCTTGTGTGTGGTTAAGAATATGTACCAGTTCATGAAGTTTGTCTCCCACATTACGAACGATATAAGTGAGGTTCTTGCGCTCGAAAGACATGCGGAAGACACGGAATGAGGTGTTGGGTGATGGGTGTTGGGTGTCGGGTGTTGGGAGAGTGAGCTTTTCGCAGATGTCATCCACAACTTGTGGCGTGGCGGTGGCAGTGAGCGCCAGTACGGGAATACCCGGCAGCAGAGTTCGGATATTGGCAATTTCGAGATAGCTGGGGCGGAAGTCGTAGCCCCATTGCGAGATACAGTGTGCCTCGTCGACGGTGATGAAGGATATCTGCATGTGGCGCAGCTTAGTGACAAAGAGGTCGCTGCTGAGACGTTCGGGCGAGACATACAGAAACTTCGTTTTGCCCATGATGCAGTTGTCGAGGATGCGCAGCACTTGGTCATGCTCCAGTCCTGAATGGATGGCATCGGCCAAAATGCCTGTCTGCCGGAGATGGTGTACCTGGTCTTTCATGAGGGCAATGAGCGGCGTAATGACAATACAAACACCTTCCAGTGCCATGGCAGGCACCTGGAAGGTGATGCTCTTTCCTCCGCCTGTGGGCATGAGTCCTAATGTGTCGTTGCCCAGGCCGATAGACTCGATGATGTCGCGTTGGATGCCGCGAAAGTCATCATAGCCCCAGTATTTCTTGAGGATGTCCTTGTAACTGCTCACTGCCTTGATGCCTTATTCGTCTTCCGAGGGACGTATATCTTCAATCTGCAGCTGAACTTCACCGCGCTTGTAGGCATTCTCCTCAATGGTATAGACGATGTCGAAGGAGCGCTTAGACTTGATATATCGTACTGCGGCCGATTGTCCGAAGGCAATGCCGTTCATCACCACGGCCGACTTCGAGTCCACCAGTTCCAACTTGATATGTTCTTGGTGGCGACCAACGACTTTAGAGGTGCCGTAGTCGAAGACGTTACGCGTTAGGAACAACGGCTTGGCGTTGCCAGGGCCGTGAGGTGCCAGTCGCTTCAACTCATTCAGCAATCGCTTGCTGATTTGTTGGAAGTCCAGTTCCATATCGATGTCCAGCGTCTGTTGCGTCTGTTCCGGAAGGATATGACGGCTGACGTATTCCTGGAAACGGCGCCGGAACTCAGGGATGTTCTCTTGGCGCAGGGTCAGTCCGACGGCGTAAGTATGGCCGCCGAAATTCTCCAATAGGTCACGGCAGGACTTGACGGCGTCATAGATGTCAAAGCCCGCTACGGAGCGTGCCGAACCCGACGCCATACCATCAATGATGGTCAGCACCACAGTAGGACGATAGTAGAGTTCCGTCAGACGTGAGGCAACGATACCCACCACGCCTTTTTTCCATCCTTCATCGTAGAGCACGATGCTCTGCATGTGCTGTTGGCTTTCCAGTCGCGCCACAATCTCATTGGCCTCTTCGGTCATCTGCTTATCCACGTCTTTGCGCTGCTCGTTCAGCTCATTGATGCGGGTAGCCTGCGTCAAGGCCTTGTGCAAGTCTCGTTCTACCAACAGTTCTACTGCCTCCTTGCCATTCATCATGCGACCTGAGGCATTGATGCGCGGACCTATCTTAAAGACAATGTCGCTCATCGTCAATTCCCGTCCCGACAAGCCGCAGATCTCAATAATGGCTTTCAGTCCGGTACAGGGGCTCTGGTTGAGCTGCTTCAAACCGTGGAAGGCCAGTATGCGGTTCTCTCCTTCAACAGGTACTAAGTCGGCAGCGATGCTGACTGCGCAGAAGTCGAGTAGGGGGATGAGTCGTGAGAAGGGAATGCCGTTATTTTTGGCGAAGGCCTGCATGAATTTAAAGCCAACGCCACAGCCGCAGAGGTGCTTGAAGGGATAGGTGGAGTCTGTGCGCTTGGGGTTTAGGATGGCTACAGCAGGCGGCATCGTCTCGTCGGGCACATGGTGGTCGCAGATGATAAAGTCGACGCCCAGTTGCTTGGCGTAGGCTATCTCCTCTATGGCCTTGATGCCGCAGTCCAGTACGATGACGAGCTTGACATCGGTCTCCTTGGCGTATTCTATGCCTTTGCGGCTGACTCCGTACCCCTCTTCCTCACGGTTGGGGATGTAGTAGTCGATATTGGAGTAGAACTGTTGCAAGAACTTGTAGACCAGTGCTACTGCGGTACAGCCGTCGACGTCATAGTCGCCGTATACCATGATGCGCTCTTTACGCCCCATGGCATCGTTCAGACGGTCTACCGCCAAGTCCATGTCGTTCATTAGGAACGGGTCAATGAGTTCGTTGAGCATGGGTCGGAAGAAGCGCTTGGCTGAGCTCTCCGTCCTGATGCCACGCTGGATGAGCAGACTGGCCATGACAGGGCTCATACCAATCTTCTCAGCCAGTTCCTTGGCCGCCTGTTGACGTTCGGGCACTGGTGGTTCGTAATTCCACTTGAATTGCATTGTCGCTTCTATGTCAGAGAAAACGTTCCGTGTTGTTACAGTCCCAGTTTTTTGCGGATGTCCTTGGGAATGGCATTCTTGTTAATGAGGAAGTCCATGGTGTTTGCGGCAATGAAGGTTTTGGTCATGTACCAGATGCCTTTGTAGTCGCCAGACTCACCCCAGGAGTTCTTCACCATATAGTATTCCTTGCCATTCTGATCCTTGGCCACGCCGAAGATGAGCATACCGTGGTCGTCGGTCAGTTCCCAGTTGTCAAAACGCTCCTGACGCAGTTCCTGTGTGGCAACAATCTCGGGAACGGTGCATCCCAGGGAGTCGATGATGCTGCGCTTCTTGGCAGGCTGCATCTTCAGCCACTTAGCCATGTCGCTGCCCTGCAGACTCTGTGTGGTCTTCTTGGCATCAACGGCATAAGCCAGTCCCTGACGGGTAAAGCCGTCCTCGCTGACGTCGCCACCCCAAGCTATGGTATAGCCTTTGTCAATGGCGTTGTCAATAACCTTCATCATCTCGTCCATGGGCAGGTTGTACGACTGCGGGAAGCGCCAATTGTCCTGGACCTCTACGGCAAACGTGGTGTAGAAAGGATGGTGTGTGTAACTGGTGATGCTGACATAGTCGTCCAGGTTGATGCCAAGGCTCTGTACGAACGACTTCGGGGTGTACTTCTTACCTTCGTAGGTGAACTCCTCGGGGCACTTGCCCAGATAGGCGTCTAGAATGCCCTGCATGCCAACCTTCCACTGGTTGGACAGTTTCTTGGCCTTGCTGTGCGATACACTTTTCACATAAGGCTCCAGAACGGAGAAGAACTCGTTGAAGTTGTTCAACGAGTCGCCATACAGCGAACCGGGGAACGGCATGGCGTCCTCTGGACAGATGCCGTACTGCTTCATCGTTGCCAGCACGTCCTCAGAGGAACCGCCCTGTGCAAACTGGCAGTCGCCGTGGTAACGCACCACCTGAATAGCACGGTCCATATAGGTCTTGTTGGCTACAAAACTCTCGCAGAGGTCGTAGGTTTTGCCTGTAGCCTTCAGGATTTCAGCCTCGAAGAACGACAGGGTAGAGTAGTCCCAGCACGTACCGCTGCGGTTCTGATCCTTGATGGATGTAATCTTGTTCTCCTTAATGACGGTGAACACGGGTTTGTTCTTGTTGACAGAGTCTTTCTTCGTCTCTGCCTGAGCACCGCTGGCGATGAGGGCCATGAGTGCCAATGTCATGAGTTTCTTCATACTTTTACTTTTTTTATTTTTATTCTTTTAATTATTCTTCATGAAATCCTCCAGTTCGGCAGGATGATAGGGAATGCGCTTCTGACCTAAGAAGCGGCAGCCGTCCTTGGTAATCAGGACGTCGTCCTCGATACGGATGCCTCCAAAGTCCCTGTAGGTCTCGATTTTGTCGAAACACAGGAAGTCTTTGCAATGTCCGTTGGACTTCCATTCGTCGATAAGGACGGGAATGAAGTAGATGCCTGGCTCGTCAGTCATCACAAAGCCCTCTTCGAGCCGACGACCCATGCGCAGGCAGTTGGTGCCGAACTGTTCCAGATCGGGTTGCGTCTCCTGGTCAAACCCTACATAGATTTGTCCCAGTCCTTCCATATCGTGAACGTCCATTCCCATCATGTGTCCCAGTCCGTGCGGCAGGAACATGGCATGGGCACCGGCACGTACAGCCTCATCGGTGTCTCCTTTCATCAGTCCTAATTCCTTGAGCCGTTCGGTCATCGTGCGACATACGGCAAAGTGGATATCCTTATAGCGTACGCCGGGTTTGGCCATCTCTAAGACGCTGTCGTGGCATGCCTCAACAATGCTGTAAATCTCTAACTGTTTCTGGGTGAACTTCCCATTGACCGGCATGGTGCGAGTGTGGTCGGAGCAGTAGTCCTCCAACTCACAGCCTGCATCGCACAGCACCAGCCGTCCGTCTTCCAGTTTCGCATCCGACGGGTTGCCGTGCATAATCTCACCATGTTGTGAGAAGATGGTGGCAAAACTGTTGCCGTTGGCCAGCGAACGGGCAATACCGTCCACTTGTCCTGCAATAAAGCGTTCGGTAACACCAGGACGCACCAGCAATTGAGCCGTAGTATGCATGGCGTAACCAACATCGCAGGCACGGTCAATTGCCTCTATTTCTTGCGTTTCTTTGGTGGAACGCATCTTTACAACTGCCTGAATAAGAGGGATTGATGCGGCTTCCTTTTGCTTGCTCGGATGAATGCCTAATAGGTCCATCAGCATTATCATCGTGTCGTGTCGGTAGGGCGGCAGGAAGTGAATAGTCCGCTTGGAGGCAATGGCGTCGCTGCATACGGAACGGAGGGCTGACAGGGGAGCAGTCTTCTGCACGCCCACCTCATGAGCCAAGTCGCTTACCGACGGGGTGAATCCCATCCAGACGATGTCCTCTACATCAATGTCGTTGCCGAAGAGCCACTCTTCGTCGTTGTCGATATCGATGATGCCTACCAGTCCGTCGCGGTGCTGTCCGAAGTAATACACGAACGTAGAATCCTGACGCATGGGAGCGTAGCAGTTGTTAGGATAGTTGTATGGGGCTTCGTTGTTGCCGGGGAGCAGAATCACCCCTTTACCCACCAGTTTTTTCAGTTCGGCACGTCGCCGTATATAGGTCTCTTTATCAAACATAAGTCAAGAAAAAGTTGTTAAATGTACATTTTGTCTTGCAAAGGTACACATTATTTATTTAAATATACTACCTTTGCACCCTAAAAAGTATTAAAATGCATATTTCCGTTCATACAGGACTGGTGCTCGAGGGTGGCGGCATGCGTGGTGTGTTCACTTCGGGCGTGTTGGATGCGCTGATGAAGCATGAGGTGTATTTCCCTTATGTGGTGGCGGTATCGGCTGCGGCATGTAATGGTTTGTCGTACATGAGTCGCCAGCCGCGTCGTGCCCGTTGGTCCAACATCGACATGCTGCAGAAGTACGACTACATCTCCCTGCGGTCGCTTGTTCAAAATGGTAGCATCTTCGATCCCAATATCATCTATGAACGGTTCCCCAACGAGTTCATTCCCTTCGACTACGACACCTACGAGCACAACCCCGCTACGTTCGAGGTGGTGACGACCAATTGTCGGACGGGTCGTGCCATGTATCTTTCTGAGCGTCACGACCACCAGCGACTGACACAACTCGTCAAGGCCAGCAGTTCGTTGCCTTTCGTCTCGACCATTACCGAGGTTGACGGCATTCCCATGCTGGACGGCGGAATTGTGGACAGCATCCCCATTGTACGTAGTATCGATACGGGGCATTCCGAGAATGTCGTGGTGCTGACGCGCAACCGAGGCTATCGTTCCAGCGAACCCGATATCAAGATTCCCAAGTTGCTGTATGGCAATTATCCTCGTCTGCGGGTGGCCTTGAGCCGTCGCACCGAAGAGTATAACAAGCAGCTGGACTTGATTGAGCGTATGGAAGAGTGGGGCGAAGTCGTTGTGATTCGTCCGGAACGTCCCATGGAGGTAGGACGTATCACGCAGGACACAGAAAAACTGGAACGCCTCTACGAGGAGGGATTCCAGTTAGGTGAACGCTTTGTCAGACAGAATGTCCATAAGTGCTAATCCCCTTATAATGGGATAGGCTTGCTTCTTTATTGGTTCTGTATCGTCGTGCAACGGAAGGACTTGTATCCCAGACTGTATTCTCGGTGTCCGAGTGCTTCCGATTTTGTCGGGGTACCGGAAGCCGCTTCTTCTATACAACGCAGTATCTGGTCGCGGACTTGCTCAAACGTCAGTCCCTCGGTGACGATGGCGCCGGCGTTGATGTCCATGTCGTCCTGCATGTGTTGGTAGGTGGCGGGGTTGGAGCAGACCTTGATGACGGGCGTAATGGCGCTGCCTGCCACAGAACCGCGCCCAGTGGTGTAGAGCATGAGGTGGCAGCCGCATGCCGCCATTTCCATGATTTCGGCATTGTCGTTGATGTTGGGAAAGCCCCAGCGTGCCTCACCGTCCGGTACGACGTCCATCATCCATAGTCCTGGCTTGTCGGGACGCAGGGCAGGGAAGGTCAGTCCCTGAATGGTGCGACTTCCGCTCTTGCAATAGCTGCCTAACGATTTCTCTTCTATCGTTGTCAGTCCGCCGGTGGCGTTGCCTGCCGAGAAACTGTCGTGCCCCATCTGCTTGTAGTATTTGTCGGCCTTGACGATGCAATTGTAGAGCTGCACCCCCAATTCGGGTGTTGCGGCGCGGTCGTGCAGCAGTTGCTCGCAGCCAATCAGTTCACCGGGCTCCTCGAAGATACAGGTGGCTCCCTGATCCACCAGCCAGTCGAAGGTGCTGCCCACCGAGGGATTGGCCGTGATGCCGCTATAGCCGTCGGAACCGCCGCAGACGGTGCCTATCATGAGGTCTTTCCACTCTATGTCCGTTGTCGGAACGGCCGCAATTTGCCGGAGCATCTCACCCACGCAGGCGATACCTTTATCGATAGACGACTGTGTGCCGCCGTCTTCTTGGATAACAATCAGGGAAACGGGTCGCCCGCTGTCCTGTATGTCCTGCTTCAGACGCTCGCGCTGGAAGTTCTCACAACCCAGCGACACCAACAGCACGGCACCCACATTGGGATGAGTACAGAGCTGCTGCATCATCCGCTCTGCATAGTCGTTGGGCGCACAACCGCTGAATCCTATTAGATGGACATCCTGGTCTTGATAGTGTTGGGCAATACGTGCTGCCACATGATGGGCACACTCTACGAGGTAGGAGACCACCACGATGTTGCGGATGCCTTTCCGCCCGTCGTTACGAAGAAAGCCTTTCATTCTTTTTTCTTTCGATAATTCGGTATGTCGGTATGTCGGTATTTCGGTATTTCGGTATGTCGTTATAACGTTAGTTCCTTATATGACACGCAGTTGTCGTGAATGAGGTCCCAGTCGAGTTCCACGCCTACGCCGGGTTCTTTGGGAACGGTAATCATGCCGTCTTTGTCAATGGGCAGGAGACCTTTCATGGGGAATTGGAAATCTTCCTCCGGAACAAAATACTCGAACCACTTGCAATTGCGGATGGCACACGATACGTGCAGGTTGACGATGTCCATATAGTTCATCGTGGTGGTGTGAATCTCGCAATTCATGCCGAAGGCTTCTGCCAGATGGGCAATCTTCAGCGTTCCTGTGATGCCGCACTTCCACGATACGTCGGCACGGACGATGTCTGCTGCTTTCTGGTTGATGACCTGAGCCACGCCCCAATGACAGCCGCGGGTGGTTTCGGTAGCAGCAATGGGCAGGTCGAGGGCCTCGCAGAGTTGCGTGTACTTATATAGTTCAAAGTCGCGGAAGGGCTCTTCCAGCCAGATGTAGTTCAGTCGCTCCAGCTGCCGCCCCACGCGGATGGCCTCGTCGAGCGTGTATTCCGCCACGGGGTCGCTCATCAGTCCAAATTCTTCGCCCACGGCTTTGCGCAGGTTCTCATGGATGCGCATATCCGTCTCCACGGGACCGCAGGGGTGTACCTTGTAGCACTTGATACCGCGCTGTTGGTAGTAGAGGGCCTCATCGATGTATTCCTGCTCGGTGTTGTGGAATAAGCCGCTGGCATAGACGGGCAACTGCTCACGATAGGCGCCTAAATACTGATACAACGGCAGTTCGGCAGCCTTGGCGCAAATGTCCCACAGGGCTACGTCAATAGGGCCGGGCAGATAAACGGGGAAGAACGTCAGATGGCGGTCGATATTCCACAGTTCGTGCCATATCTTCTCGCGGTCGTAGGGCGAGCGGCCCAGTACAACGGGGGCGATGTTGTCGTGAATATACGCTTCGGTGACGTTGCCCGAGCGGGCAGCCAAGGCAGTGGCGATGCCCTCAATGCCTGTATCGGTGGTTAGCTTCAGTACCAGTACGTCCCAGTCCATGGCGCTTTTGCCTTTGCGCTTGTCGTCGAAGAGGCACTTGTTGCGGCGCACCCACCACGTTTCTATCTTTTGGATTTTCATATTGTTGATGTTATTGTCATTGAAATGTTGTTATATCGGTATATCGATATGTCGAAATTCCGAAATATCGAAATGTCTCCTTAGAACTTAATCTGCCTGATGGGCACGAAGAGGCGTAGCGTCAGCCAGGCCAACAGATACATGGTGCTGGCTATCATGAAGATGACGGCATAGCTGCCGGTGTATTCCAGGATGAGACCCACGAACGACGAAGCCAGTGCACCTCCAACGGCTCCTCCCACACTACTGATGCCCGTCATCGAGCCAACGACCTGCTTGGGATAGACGTCAGAAACGATGGTGAAGATGTTCGAGGCCCATGCCTGATGCGTGCTGGTGGCCAGTCCGATGATGAACACCACTATCCAGATGTTATCGATATAAGGTACAGCATTCAACGGGAGTACCAGCAGGGCAAAGAGCAGGATGGTAGTCTTGCGGGCGAAGTCGATGCTGCGGCCAAAGCGGATGAACTGTGACGATACGTGTCCACCGTAGATGCCTCCGATGCTCGACATGGTGTAGATGATGATGAGTGGCAAGACCGTAGCTTTCAAGTCTACGCCGTGCATCTTGTTCAGGAAGTCGGGCGTCCAGAACAGGAAGAACCACCATACCCAGTCAGTCACGAAGCGCGAGAACAGGATGGCATAGGTCTGCCGATGCTCGAACAGTTGGCGCCAGGTGATTATTTGATGGGGCTCATGGGGCTTATTGGGCTCATTGGGCTCATTGGGCTCATTGGCCTCGTCCTCGTCCGAATGAATATAGTCTAACTCTGCCTGGTTGACTCCGCAATGCTTCTCAGGGGAATGATAGAGCGCCCACCAGACAACCACCCAGATAAATCCCAGCATACCTGTGACGATGAATGCCCAGCGCCAGCCCCATTCGAGGGTGATGGCGGTGACGATGATGGGCGCAATGATGGCACCGATGGTCGTTCCGGAGTTAAATAGTCCGGTGGCGTAGGCACGGTCACGCTTGGGAAACCATTCGGCGATGACCTTGACAGCGGCGGGGAAATTGCCGGCCTCGCCCAGTCCCAGGACGGCACGTGCGGCACCAAAGCCTGTCACCGAGCGCACGGCAGCATGCAGCACGGCACCTAAGCTCCATACGATGATAGCGATGGAGTATCCCATCTTGCTGCCTAGACGGTCGAGCATCCTGCCGCCCAGAATCATGCCGATGCCATAAGCTACCTGGAAGGCGGTGACAATGTAGCCGTAGTCGGCCTCCGTCCATCCCAGGTCGTCCTGGATATAGGGCTTCAGCAGGCCGATGACCTGTCGGTCGATGTAGTTGACGGTCGTGGCAAAGAAGATGAGGGCCACCACCGTCCAGCGGACGTTCGTTTTCTTCATAGCGAGGTTTTTCGTTATTTCGGCGTTTCGATATGTCGGTATTCCAATATGCCGATATGCCGGTATTTCGATGTCTTTTGTCAGAACGCTTCCGATGCGCCGGCATCAACGGGTAGGAAGACACCGTCGACGTAGCTGCCGGCAGGTGACGAGAGGTAGAGGGCGGCATAGCCGATGTCCTCAGGCTGTCCGAAGGTCTTCATCGGTATGCGTCGCAGGATGTTGGCTTTGCGCTGCGGGTCGTTGTCGGTAGCCTTGTGGAACATCGGGGTGTCAATCCAGCCCGGCGCAATGGT
>OCTW011576274.1_pt1 | contig 28590 bp, 30 predicted proteins | sample 1539671 | NCBI WGS metagenome assembly OCTW01 (sample SAMN02144230, study PRJEB22623) | gut metagenome | biome: sheep rumen | host: Ovis aries | place: New Zealand | reverse complement strand
GGTAGAGAAGGTAAAGCACCTTGTTAAAGTTATTGACTAATCCTAAAAACGAATTATCATCATGGAATTGAATAATCTTACCCCTGCAGCCGGTTCCGTTAAGACCGCTAAGCGTGTCGGCCGTGGTGCAGGTTCGGGCCTGGGTGGAACCTCTACCCGTGGCCACAAGGGTGCTAAATCGCGCTCCGGTTACAGCAAGAAGATCGGTTTCGAGGGTGGTCAGATGCCTATGCAGCGTCGTCTGCCTAAGTTCGGCTTCAAGAATATCAACCGCGTGGAATACAAAGCTATCAACCTCGCTACTCTCCAGGCTCTCGCTGAGGCTAAGAAACTGGAGAAGATCGGCGTTGTTGAACTCCACGAGGCAGGTTTCGTTGCTAAAAACCAGCTCGTTAAGATCCTGGGTAACGGCACACTGACTGCTAAACTGACTGTCGAAGCACATGCCTTCAGTAAGTCCGCAGAGGCTGCTATCACAGCAGCAGGCGGCTCCGTCGTTAAACTCTAATTATTAACTCAGAATAAACGTAGTTTATTATGAAGTTTATCGAAACATGTAAAAATATCTGGAAGATCGAAGACCTCCGTAACCGTTTGTTGACAACGGCTCTGTTCGTGTTAATCTATCGTTTCGGTTCTTTTGTCGTTCTTCCGGGTATTGATCCTACAGCCCTTTCTGCGCTGCATAGCCAGACAGCTGGAGGTCTGATGGCGCTCTTGGATATGTTCTCCGGTGGAGCATTCTCCAATGCGTCTATTTTCGCGCTCGGTATCATGCCGTATATCTCTGCATCTATCGTTATCCAGCTCCTCTCTATTGCGGTGCCGTATTTCCAGAAGATGCAGAAAGAAGGTGAATCCGGACGCCAGAAGATGAATCAGATCACCCGCTATCTCACTGTTGCTATTCTGCTCTTCCAGGGACCGAGTTATCTCGTGAACCTTTCTGTACAGATGGCACAGGCCGGACAGCCTCTTGCTATAGGATTCAACTGGTTTACTATCTCATCCACGATTCTCCTTACAGCGGGCTCTATGTTCGTTATGTGGCTGGGTGAGCGTATTACCGACCGCGGTGTAGGAAACGGCATATCCTTCATCATCTTGATCGGTATCATCGCGCGTCTCCCGGGAGCTTTCGTACAAGAGTTCTCCTCTCGTCTTAACGAAAACGGTGGCGGTGGATTGATGGTATTCATTCTCGAGGTTGTTATCCTGTTATTCGTGTTTGCTTTCGCAATCATGCTGGTACAGGGAACACGCCGTATTCCGGTGCAATATGCAAAGCGTATCCAAGGTAACAAGCAATACGGAGGTGTGCGCCAGTACATCCCGTTGAAGGTTAACGCCGCTAACGTAATGCCGATTATCTTTGCACAAGCTATTATGTTTATTCCGATTGCTTTTGTAGGCTTTGGTTCAGGCGAACCCAGCGCCTTCACCCGGGCTTTCATGGATAACAACAGCTTCTGGTACAATCTGGTATTTGCACTGCTCATTATCGCCTTCACCTATTTCTACACCGCGATTATCATCAATCCGGTTCAGATGGCAGAAAATCTGAAACTGAACAACGGTTTTATTCCCGGTGTGAAGCCTGGTAAGAAGACGGCTGAGTATATTGACACTATCATGAGTCGCATCACCCTCCCGGGTTCTATCCTTCTGGCTTTCATCGCCGTCCTGCCTGCTTTCGCGCGGCTGTTCGGTGTAACCATGGGATTTGCGCAATTCTTCGGAGGTACATCGTTGCTCATCATGGTAGGTGTTATTTTGGATACATTGCAGCAGATAGAGAGCCATCTCCTCATGCGTCACTACGACGGATTCTTTGAGTCCGGTATGCGCATCAAAGGACGCTCCGGTGCTATGGCTTACTAATTTGTCAGAGATTGTAAATCGTACATCGTACATTTGTAAATCGTACTTTTAGATGATTTTTCTCAAGACGGACGAAGAAATAGAGCTCATGCGGGCAAGCAACATCCTGCTTGGTAAGACCTACGCCGAAGTAGCGAAGGCTATCAAGCCGGGTGTTACTACCGCCCAACTGGATAAGATAGCATATGAGTTCATCATGGATAACGGGGGAAGACCCGCGTGTCTTGGATACGAGGGATATCCTGCAACTCTTTGTACTTCGGTCAATGAACAGGTGGTACATGGTATCCCGTCTGACAAGGTTTACTTGAAAGAAGGAGATATCATCTCTGTGGATTCCTCGATAGAACTCAATGGATGGCATTCCGATAGTGCTTATACTTTCCCGGTGGGAGAGGTTAGTCCGGAGATCATGAAACTCCTCCGGACGACGAAGGAAGCTCTTTATCTCGGAATCGAACAGGCAGTAACGGGCAAACGCTTAGGCGATGTGTCTTTCGCTATCCAGAACCACTGCGAAAAAGCCGGTTACGGCGTTGTACGCGAGTTCGTGGGACATGGTATCGGACGCGAGATGCATGAGGAACCCGAGGTATGCAATTATGGCCGTCGCGGTAACGGCATCGTCCTTAAATCCTGCATGACGCTCGCTATTGAGCCGATGATCACGCTCGGACGCCGCAATATCCTTATCGAGGATGACGGATGGACAGCCCGTACCATCGACCGCAAACCTGCAGCACATTACGAGTTATCCGTGTGCGTACGAAACGGCAAGGCGGATATCTTGTCCACGTTTGATTACATCCAATCCGTATTGGGAGACAAATTCATCTAAACAATAAGAAGTATGGCAAAACAAGACAGCATCGAAGTGGATGGAACGGTAGTAGAGGCATTGTCCAACGCAATGTTCCGTGTCCAATTGGAGAACGGTCCGCTCATTATCGCCCATATCTCCGGTAAGATGAGAATGCATTACATTAAGATTCTGGCCGGTGATCGAGTTAAAGTAGAGATGAGTCCGTATGACCTCACCAAAGGTCGCATCTCCTTCCGCTACAAGTAATTATTAAATCAAAAACAAAGTTTTTACTATGAAAGTAAGAGCATCAATCAAGAAGCGCAATGCAGACTGCAAAATTGTACGTCGCAAAGGGCACTTGTATGTTATTAACAAGAAGGATCCTAAAATGAAAATGCGTCAAGGATAAGCGTAATTTTTAATTAGAATCAATATCTTCTTTTATTATTTATTTAACAAAATTATCCTTAGTATTTAATTATGGCTATAAGAATTGTCGGTGTAGATATCCCGCAAAACAAATGCGGCGAAGTCAGTCTGACTTATATCTACGGAATAGGTCGTTCAAGCGCAAAGAAAATTCTCGCTGAGGCGGGTGTTGACCCTACCCTCAAAGTAGAGAATTGGACGGATGACCAAGCAGCTAAAATCCGTGAGATCATCGGTGCTAACTATAAAGTGGAAGGTGATCTCCGTTCGGAAACACAATTGAACATCAAGCGTTTGATGGATATCGGTTGTTACCGTGGTGTACGTCATCGTATCGGACTCCCTGTTCGCGGTCAGAGCACAAAGAATAACGCTCGTACCCGTAAAGGACGTAAGAAAACTGTTGCAAACAAGAAGAAGGCAACGAAGTAATCGTGCGACAGCTAAGAAGTAATGTTAAACCGAATTTGAGGTTGGCAGCATAGGAGAATAATTATCAATTCTCAATTGTCAATTCTCAATTAAACTAATTCATCAAACAATATGGCAAAGAAAACTATTGCAGCTAAGAAGCGCGTTGTGAAGATTGATGGTGTTGGCCAACTTCACGTGATGTCTTCTTTCAATAATGTAATCGTTACGGTTGCTAACGGTGACGGCCAGGTTATCAGCTGGTCTTCAGCAGGTAAACAAGGCTTCCGTGGCAGCAAAAAGAATACTCCTTATGCAGCTCAAATGGCAGCAGCAGACTGCTGCAAGGTCGCTTTCGACCTCGGCTTGCGTAAAGTAAAAGCATACGTTAAGGGTCCGGGACAAGGACGCGAATCGGCTATCCGTGCCTGCGTCGCTGCGGGTATTGATGTAACGGAGATTATTGACGTTACCCCAATGCCGCATAACGGCTGTCGTCCTCCGAAACGTCGTCGTGTCTAATTAATTGAAAATTGAAAAATGAAAATTGAAAGGAACGACAGCGTAAATAATCCTTTCACCTTTCAACTTTCACCTTTCAACTTAAATTTTTAACCCTTAAAAATTTTATTTTATGGCAAGATATATTGGCCCAAAATCTCGCATCGCGCGCCGTTTCGGTGAGCCTATCTTTGGCGAGGACAAGGTGCTTGCAAAACGTCCGTACGCACCCGGACAACACGGTGTTAACCGTCGTAAGAAAAACTCTGAATATGGTACCCAGCTGGCAGAGAAGCAGAAAGCAAAATACACCTATGGTGTACTGGAGCGTCAGTTCCGTCTTCTTTTCGCAAAAGCAGCTCGTACTAAAGGTATTACCGGTGAGATCCTTATCCAGCTTCTCGAATGTCGTCTGGATAACATCGTTTACCGTCTCGGTATCGCTCCTACCCGTGCAGCAGCACGCCAGCTCGTTTCGCACCGTCATATCACGGTGGACGGACAGGTGGTGAATATTCCTTCCTATTCCGTTAAACCGGGACAGGTAATTGCTGTACGTGAGAAATCCAAATCTCTTGAGGTTATTGCTTCCTCTCTCCAGGGCTTCAATCATGCAAAATATGGTTGGCTCGAGTGGAACGAGGCTGAGAAAGCCGGCAAACTCCTCAATATTCCTGCACGGGCTGAGATTCCGGAGAATATCAAGGAGCAATTAATCGTTGAGTTGTACTCTAAATAATTTTTAAATTCATGGCAATATTAAATTTCATCAAACCTGATAAGGTTATCATGTTGGAGTCGAGTGAGAACAAGGGAATTTTTGAGTTCCGTCCACTCGAGCCGGGGTACGGAATTACGATAGGCAATGCCATCCGTCGTGTGCTGCTCGGCAGCCTCGAGGGATATGCAATCTGCTCTGTCAAGATCAGTGGTATTGATCATGAATTTGCTACCATCCCCGGAGTCATCACTGACGTTACTAACCTTATCCTCAATCTCAAGCAAGTCCGCTTCCTGCATAAGGAGGGAGTAGAGGAGGAGACAGAGACTGTTAAACTCCATGTCAATAAGGCTAAATCCTTTACGGCAGGTCAGTTTAATACCGTGCTCCAATCCTTCGAGGTCCTCAATCCCGAGTTGCAGCTCGCGGAAATGGACGACTCTGCTGATTTCGAGATTGAGATCACTATTAACAAAGGACGCGGATACGTGCCCGGTGACGAGAACCGCAAGGCTAATGACCCGATCGGAACGCTCGCTATCGACTCTATCTACACTCCTATTCGAAACGTCATGATTTCTGTGGATCAGTTCCGTGTAGGTCAACGTACCGACTACGAGAAACTGACTCTCGAGATCACTACCGACGGCTCTATCGCTCCGCAGCAAGCGCTTACCGAAGCTGCTAAGATCCTCATCTATCATTTCATGCTCTTCTCGGACGAGCGTATCGTACTCGAGGAGGAGACATCGAAGGCAAACTCTGCTCTCGATGAGGAGATCCTGCGTATGCGTCAGCTGCTGAACCAGAAACTTCAGGATATGGACCTCTCCGTCCGCGCCCTGAACTGTCTGAAGGCAGCCGAAGTAGAGACTCTTGGAGATCTCGTTCGCTACCATCGCGCAGACCTGCTTAAGTTCCGTAACTTCGGTAAGAAATCTCTTACTGAACTGGACGAACTGCTTGAGCGTAACGGACTCGCTTTTGGTATGGATATCTCACGTTACCACGTGAATGATTAATTGTAAATTGTAAATTGTAAATTGTAAATTGATTTATTATGAGACATAATAAAAAATTCAATCACCTTAGCCGCAAAGCCAACCATCGTGCTGCGATGCTTTCCAATATGGCATGCTCGCTGATTATGCACAAGCGTATCAGCACGACGCTTGCTAAGGCTAAAGCGCTCCGTATCTACGTAGAGCCGATCCTCACGCGTGCTAAAGAGGATAATATGAATAACCGCCGTTTGGCTTTCTCCCTCCTCAAACAGAAAGAGGTCGTTACCGAACTCTTCCAGAATGTAGGTGAGAAGATCGCTAACCGTCCGGGTGGTTATACCCGTATCCTCCGTACCGGATTCCGTCTCGGCGACGCTGCTGAGATGTGTATCATCGAACTCGTAGATTACAACGAGAATATGCTCAAGGAGACCAAGAAGGCCACCAAGAAAGCTACCCGCCGTGCCGGCAAAAAAGCCGTTAAAGAGGAAGTAGCTGAGGCGCAGGCTGAGGCTCCCGAAGCTCCCGAAGCAAAGGCAGAATAAGTACGAAGTTTGGATGTACGAGGTACGAAGGATGGACGAAGGAGACCAAGGACAATTCAATAAAATCGTAAATAAATCGTACATCGTAAATCGTTAAATCGTAAATTAGCTTATGTTTTTGGATGTCAAAAACCATAACCCGGAAGGTACAGATCTCGCCGCCGTCAAGGTCGGCGAGACTGTTTCTGTTTCCGGTATGATCCATAATGTCCGCGTCACGAAGTGGGGAGGATTTATCGTTCTTCGCAAATCCCGCGGACTCTTACAAGCAGTCGTTTCCAACGATACTTCCAAATTCTACGACGAAGACGGTAAAGAAATCGCCATGAACGATCTGTGCCGCGAGATGGCTGTCACGATCACAGGAACGGTCAATGAAGCGAAGATCAAAGATCCTGCAGCGTTCTACAACACGATTGAGATAGCAGTTGCAGAAGTGCGGGTTCTTTCCCGTCCTACAACAGCCGAGGTGGTGGATATGAACGCCCTTAAGTTCGGCGACGAGGAGACGCTGCTGCGGTATAAGTTTGATAACCGCCAGGTAACGCTCCGCAATCCGCGCGACATGGCTATCCTCAAAGTGCAGAGTACCATCGCGCGTGCTTTTGGCGAGTTCCTTGCTGCTAATGGGTTCACCCAGATCTTCACTCCGAAGATTGTATCCGAAGGAGCAGAAGGCGGCGCGAACGTGTTCAAGATGGATTATTTCGGCAAGCAGGTGTATCTGGCTCAATCGCCCCAGTTCTACAAACAGATCGGTGTCGGCGTCTATGAACGTGTCTTTGAGATTGCTCCGGCTTACCGTGCGGAGAAACATGCTACTTCACGCCACCTGAACGAGTATATCTCGCTGGATGTGGAGATGGGCTTCATCAAAGGACAGGAAGATGTCATGACGCTGGAAGCGGCTTTGCTTCGTCATATCATCGCTGTTGTGGAGCGCGATTGTGCGCATGAGTTACAGTTGCTCAACGCGGTTAATCCGGTGCTCCCGGAGCAGGTTCCGGCATGGAAACTGAGCGAGGTGCATGAGATCCTCTTTGAGAACAACCTCTGTGAGCAAGACCACCGCGGCGAGGACGACCTCGCGCCGGAGGAAGAACGGGCTATATGCAAATATGCATTCGAGAAATATGGTTCGGATTTCGTGTTCGTTACCCATTTCCCGTCCGAGCACCGCGCTTTCTATGCGATGGACGATCCGGAGGATCCGAGTCTTACCTTGAGTTTTGACCTTCTGATGCGTGGTTTGGAGATCACATCCGGCGGTCAGCGTATGCATAAAGAGGCGGACTATCGCGAGAAGATGCTGCGCCGCGGGATGAACCCCGATGCGTTCCATTTCTATCTCGATACCTTCAAGAACGGTATGCCCCCTCATGGCGGCTTTGCTATCGGTCTGGAGCGTATCACGGCATGCTTCTTGGGCATCGCCAACGTCAAGGAGTGCTCGATGTTCCCCCGCGATATCAACCGCGTGGCACCTTGATCTGCTGTCGTTCAGCAAAAAGAAGACCCTCCCGGGCCTTCTTTTTTTGTATAATATTGATGATTCTCGTCTTTTTTCTTGCATATATCCAAGTATTTTCGTACCTTTGCACCATGTTTCTTAAAAAACAGATTATAGCGATAGTGAGTATGAAGGCGATGGTTGTCATTTGTATTGCCTTATGTGCTTGCACTCCTCGCTCGCTCCGTGAGGCACAAGAGGTTGTGGCGCAGGCGGACAGCCTGTGGCATGAGGGTAAGATATACGGCGTGGATGGAGGCGACAGTGCCACCCTCGCGCAAGCGTATGAGAGACTGAAGCCAAGGGCTCAATTTACAATTCACAATTCACAATTCACAAATTCCTACGCACATGCCTGTTATCACTATGGAAAGTTGCTGCGGGCAAAGGGTGATCCTGTATCTGCCATGCAGGCCTTCATCGCCGCCACCCATTCCCATACAAAAGACTACCATATCTTAGGGCGTGTTTATAGCAACATGGGCGACATCTGTCATTTGGCAGGATATTTTCCCTTTGCGTATGATATGTACGAACGTTCCGGAGATATGTATCTGCGCAACGGAGACACTTTGTTATATTATTATGACTTGAATAATATGGCGTATGAATTGGCGGAACAAGGAAAAAAAGATTCTGTTGAAACAATACTTGTTGCTATAAATTCAAATTGTATAGATGATGACGTATTGGCTAAGTCTCTGGAGACAAAAGCACTTCTTCTCCGAAATATAGAGCAGTATGACTCAGTAATTGAAATAGTGAATGTGCTTCAACAGCAACACCGCTGTTTACCTATGGGATATGTGTTGAAAGCTTCTGCTTTCTGGCATCTAAACCAACGTGATTCCGCATTATTTTATGCAAAGTTGGTTTTAAATGTACCAAATGGATCTAAGCGCGATAAATTTAACATGCTTTATATCGTACTGAACGGGGATCCTACATTAAATACTGATGATATAAAGGCTCTCTCCGATCAGCGTGCAGATTTGGAAATGTTAGAATTAGTGCCGTTGCATAAACAACATGCAGTAGCGGCAGCTGAACTGCATCGTGACTTAAATAAAACACCAAGATCTAAAACCATTATATATATTGTATGTGCTGTCATTGGCATTTTTATTATTTTCATGTTTGTATATGCATATAGAATCCGCAGAGCGAAATCTCAACAGCAAGAAATATTAAAAGATGTTAAGCGGCAACAATTTGAGCATTTGCAGCAAAAAAGACAAGAAATTGAGCATTCCTGTTCTGCTATTCGTAACGAGAGTAATTGGCAAAATCTGATAAATTGGAAAGATTATGAACTCTTATGCGAATATATAGACAAGCACTTTTTCTTTTTTGCAAACAAACTGAAGAAGAACAAGAACCTTAATGAGAGAGAAATACGTTTATGTATATTGGTGCTAATTGGCGGGTTTTCGGATAAACAAATGGCAGATATCCTTTGTTATGGTGAGAAAAGTATTCGTGGAATAAAGCGCTATGCTGCAAAAAAAATGGGCACAAATAGTGCTAATTTGCGTGTTTATCTGCTAAATATGGTAATGGGATAAATTTTATTTAGTAACATTTCTACATCACAAATTCCTTATTTGCTGATTTTCAGCAACTTGTAAGAATCGTGTTTTCTACATGATTTTTTTGCCATATCCGGTAAAAGCAGTACTTTTGCACCGTCAAATGAATGAGCGTTTGGCGGTCTTTATTTCATTAACAAAAATCATCATTATTGCAATGAAAAAAATTTTTATCGCATTGGTCTTGGGCGCACTCCTTATGATGCCGTGCGCGCTATGTGCGGAAGAAGTAGAAATTCAGTTAACCGAAGTAATCGGTTTGAATGTATTACCGGGAGACTCGCCACTTGACAATCCCGAAATGGAAGGTACAGAGCCCACCCGTCCAACCAGTTTCCGTGCATCTATTAACGGAAACACATTGTCTATCGAGAAGCGTGAGGCGGCTATTCCTTCCGCACAGGCTATCATTGTTAATGCTGCTACCGGAGGAGTTATAGTTAACGAGCAGTTTACCAACTCTCTTTCCCGCCCGATTGCTAACGCGGGCGTGTATGTATTGCGCATCGAGACCGCAGGCGGTGATCTCGTCGGACAATTTGTAGTGCAATAAAGAGAAAAATGAACATTTATTTGGTGGCATATAAAAGATTTTCTCATTGTGCCACCAAATAAATTGTATTTCTTTTTAGGCATATCCGTCTGATAGTTGGTAAAACTAAGAACAAAATGAAGAAATCTCAACGAATAAACAACTTAACCAGATGGGCTCAATCTGCTCTATTCGGAGTTTCGTATTCACCATTATTTTTTATTCTGGTTGCTAAAATAATATATTCAAAGTCTGATTATTTAGTATGGGGAGGCTTTTCTTCGTCAGCAGTGATGATCTTTTTCCAGCAGTTCTGGTCTGTTGTTCTAATAATCGGAATACTTCTGTTTTCCGCTATCGGAACAATGTTCTTGCTTCGGAATTTAAAGAAAACGGCATCGTGCAATTCTCAAAAAATCACCATTAAAAATATGACGGATAAAAGTGTGGAAACAATTAATTATATTGCAACATACATTATTCCGTTTGTATATGATGTACAAAATGACTTTGACATAGCAATAATGTTGGTAATATTCCTTGTTATTTACTGCATATATACCAACTCTTCGCTTGTGGCTATAAATCCTATTCTGGCCATGCGGTACGGATTATACGAGATGGAGTACGAGGATGGAGGAAGAAGTCATTCCATTATTGTAATCGCATGTGATAAAGATTTGATCGAGGGAGACGAGATAGATATATATCCTATCGGTCGTAAATTATATTTCAGTAAAAATCAATAAAAACTCAATACTATGGCACATTCTCTACAAACAATTTATGACAACGTATCTATCGCTGATACATTAAGCATGTATTTTATAACCCGCAAAGAAAAAGAGAATCTAACAACCAAACGCAAGGTGCTGGATAGATTTGATTTTTCTACATTACGAGTGGATATTAATGAAGAAATCACCCTGTTTTTGAAAGATTTAGCCAAAAAACAGATAGAACTCGCCATTAAAAAAGAGCTGGAACTTACTCCTTACGATGTTATTTCAGACGATCAGGAGCAGGTGTTCACATATACCGAACTCAACAAAATAGGATCTTTTGCAAAGATTATAAATGAACAACTTCCACAGAGACTCACTATACCGATAATGCAGAATTTTGACGAAATTCTCCAAGATGGAGAATTATTATGGGCATATTGTATCGAGTTGTCGTATGTAGAAAACAATTCCCGCAAATATATCTATACCTTCAGAAAATTGAATTCCGGTAACATTGTAGTAGATGAAAAAGAAAATCGTGCCGGAAAAATAAGAAATATAATGACTTTGTTTAATACGCGCAGCAATAAACTTGAGAAATTTAAGGGTGGAGCGATTAAACTGGATGCAACGATAGATTGCATATTTGATGCCGGGATTTTCTATATCTTGCAAAAAAGCCAATTTGAGACACTGGTCGGTATGGCGGTTGATTTTCAAGAGCAAGCTATTTCCGTGGTTGAAGATTTGCAAAAACTTGATATGATAGACGGTTTGGAGCATATATCTGATGCGATTACTAAAAATACCGCTATTCATAAAAAACTGGTACGGCTGAAGAAACTGCAGAATTACGAGAACTTGGATGCCGGTATGATAGCGAAGATGAAGCGGGCTGCCAAAACGGAGAAATATAAACTAAAGACAAATGCAGAAGGTAAGATCGTGATAGAAGACACCAAAGATGTGGATATGGTTATCAAACTTTTATGCGATTATTACAAACAAGGCATGGTAACAGGCAAGAACTATGGCACTTATGCCGGCAAATATTTTGACACTTCGGAGAACCAGTAATTCTCTGAAGTAGCAGAAATGATTATTAGAAGATATCTTATTAACTACAATTCAAAAGTGCGCACGGACTTATAGTGCATAGGATTATGGCAGCAGAAAAATACAGTCAAAAGTGTTCCCAGTGTGGGAAATGGTTTGAAGTACACGTTACTACGATGGGGGTACCCGGTGGAAAAGAGAAAGAGGAAGTCACTTGTCCATATTGTCATTCGGAAGAAGGTTATAGGATGACGGATGGGTTTGTCCATACATATAAAATAGAACCTCAACCTGAATCATAACAGTTTAATTTTATCCATCTTTTACTCCTTCGAATTATGGGGAGATAAGGATCGGATAAATTGAAATATGATAGTGTAAGTCCTCCGCATCGCAACCGCAAGTGGTGACTTAGTAGGACAATTTAGAGTAGAATAAAAATGTAAATTTATTTGGCGGTGCAGGATATTTTTGTATCTTTGCACCGTCAAATAGAAAATGAAATAGTACACATTTAAAATTTGACCATTATGAAAAACAAGATTCTTTTAGGAGTAGCACTTTTATGTGTTTGTCTGTTTTCGCAGAACATGTACGCGCAGTTAAAAGTTAATTCAAGTGGGAATGTGCAAGTGCAAAATAAATTTTCTATTACACCTGATTCATTTAGCGACGATGATACAGCAGTGACTGTCATTTCCACGGCAGCCATGGCGAAGTCCGCGTGCGGAATATATTCCAAAGTATTTTATCCTAGAAGACCTTATGGATATGCTGCCCTATTTGCTAACAAAGTGATAGGAGTACATGGCTATACAGAATATAATTTTATAACGCCTAATTATAATAGTGCTTATCCTTTTAATGCCGGAGTGGCAGGAACCTCTGATCATGGAGTCGGAGTGTATGGCGCTATTACGGATACCTTCCCTACCTACAATCCCGGACAATATGCCGGCTACTTTTTAGGCAACACTAAGGTGATAGGCGTATTATCCTGTACCTCTTTGACTCAAACAAGTGATGCCTCAACGAAAAACAACATCCAATACTTGAGGGAGAATGCGCTGGACAATATCATGCAATTAAAGCCGATATCTTTCTACTATAATCTGGATGATAGGCTCTTTAATGCAGAAGACACCAAAAGTCCTGCCGCACAACAAAAGCACTATGGTTTTATGGCTCAAGAACTGAAGGAAGTGTTACCCGATATTGTCTACATGGGCCAAGATAGTCTTCTTTCCATTAATTATTTAGAAATCATTCCGCTACTTGTCAAGTCCATTCAAAATCAACAAAAACGAATTACAGACTTGGAACATAGAATAACCGAATATGAGGCATCGCGCGATAATGTCTCTACCCCTTCCAACATGGCGCCTAATAGGAATTCCGGCAACGCAGTTGTGGAATATGCCTTATATCAGAACACTCCAAATCCATTTACTCAAGACACCTATATTGCATACAAGTTGCCGTTAGATACACATGATGCCATGCTATACGTCTATGATGTCAATGGAGTGCAATTGGAGTCGCATCCTATAACTGAGTTTGGAGCAAATGGAGTTACCATTTCAGGAGGTCACCTTCAAGCTGGTATGTATCTGTATTCTCTCATCGCTGACGGGCAAATAGTGGATACCAAACGAATGATTTTAACAAAATAATTTGAAAAGCGATGAAACGTTATTGGGCTATACTTTGTATGGCATATCTTTTGTGCACTAATTTTTGTGTACATGCTAGTATAAATTGTAATTCATTATATTATAATGATAGAGCATATGCGCCATTATTTATACCGAATGAGAATGATTCTATAATGAACGTGCGTATAAATTTGATATTTATACAAAAAGACGATGGTACAGGCAATTTTCAGTCGAACGAAGAAGAGCATCAAAGCTTATTAAATGCTGCCATGATCATTTTAAATGATAAAATATCATCATTACAAATGCCGGGCGCAAATTGCTTTTCAGGAACAGAATCAGAATTGATACACGATATGCGAATTCGATTCGTTGATCATCGATATTATGTCAGAGAGAGTAGTGTTTGGGATAATGGATTGCATGAAGAAAATTATCCTCGCCTTCGACCATCCCATGTCCCTTGGTATTTAGATAATATAGATGCAGATTCTATAAACAATGTTTTACCAGACACTCTAAGGGGCATCAACATTTATTTTACCGAAGATTCCACGATTTATCATCATTTTTGGGTAGTACAGGATACAACAGATACGTCGAATGTTTGGACAGGGCATAGCAGAGCGGCAAGTGCAAATTTCCCGACTCATACAAATTTATCTAAATCATCACGTATCCATATTCCATGTATGTTCTCTAAATATTGGTGGATGAAACATATTGTTCCGCAGTTAGGATCAGAGCACCATACTCCATGGTTATATGACGGTTATTTGTTAATGGCTGGTTCTATAGCAGAAAGTTTAGTTCATGAGTTGGGACACTCTTTTAATTTGTCCCATCCCAATGAAGACGCGTCACATGTCATTTATCCAGATACAGGTTGTATGGCAACAATTATGCAACCATCAAGGCATAGCCTTCGTAATTTCTTACCTCCGCAAGAGATAGGAATGATGTACTACTCTACGATGACAACTAACTTACAACAATTTGTGCCAATTGATACCTATGTAGGAACAAAAACGCTGAATACAACAGTTTCCCTTCCAAGAATGCGGATGTACTACTCTCTGTTAATAGGTTCTTCAGGAGATGTGACCATGCCTTGTGACATGACATTTTCCACGCAAGGACATATCGAAGTTCAAAATGGAGGGGTATTATCTGTAGATGGAGCAAATCTTCAATCTATCCAGGAGACATGGGGTGGTATTATTGTGAAATCTGGGGGATTATTAAGATTGTCAAATGTTGTCATAGGAGATTACAATATTACTGTTAAGTCCGGAGGATGTCTTATAGTGGATGATGATTTGACGATTATAGGAGACCATTCTATAACTATTGAAAACGATGGTTATATATGTATCACAAGTGATGCCTCTGTCAATTTACAAGATGAATTCTCTCTCATTATTGTTGCACCCAATGCACATTTAGGATGCCCATCTTGCAGCGAAAATTGTATTTCGGCAAGTTCGAATCTTACTAATTCCGGTGACGGACATTATGTGCTCTACGAAGGAATAAAATTTGTACAAGATACAACAATAATATCCGATTATCTTGCAACAGGAGATACCGTATATGCAGGTTATGATGTCACAGAAGAAAAGCCGTATGGAAATGTAATCGTAGAAGATGGCGGAGAATTAAGAATCAAAGCCAACGAAGCAATCCTTACAAAGGATGTGGAAGTTAAATTAGGAGGAACTTTAATAATTTCAAAATAACAATATTATGAAACGCCTTTATTTATTTCTTTGTATATGTATGGCGATAGCCGTTCAGGCGCAACAATCCACTTTTATCTATTTTGAGGATAAGGATGGTGAGAGAGATTCTCTTGAAGTGGTCATAGGACTGACCGACGAGCAAATAGCTGATATACCGATGATTGGTGAAGTGTATGCCGGTTATAAGGCTCTAAGAGATGGACCACTCTGGGTATTGATAGATGGACCACAGAATTATCAGTTTTCACATGTATATGCCTATATGCCATATGATGGCTTTATAGAAAAAGGAAGAAAAAACATATACATTCGAGCAGATCGTTTGCCTGTAACCATTTCATGGGACAAGCAATTCTTTGTTGACAACGACCTTACAGGTTCTGTATTGTCAGACTGGAATATTTGGTTTGAGGCCAGATGTAAAGATGAGGATATCAATATTGTGAAAATGGCTTTCTCTGACTCTTGTGTGGCGCATTACACCGTGAGGGATTATGGACAGAGTTGTACTTATCAAAATTGGATGAATGATCTACTTGTGAAAGAAATAGGATTGTCGGTCGGAACAATTCAGAACTATGGAGAAGGTGTAGAAGCCATTCCTGATGGCCTTTCCGCCACCAAAATCCTCCGTAACGGTCAAATTCTTATCCTTCGCGGCGACAAGACCTACACCCTTCAAGGACAGCAGGTAGAATAAGACTTGAATAAGAGTCAAACAAGAGTTAAATAAGGGTTGATTCGGACTCATTTATGATCCCCGATATGAAAAATCGTCCTTCTGGGCGATTTTTCAATTTGTTTGATCCGGCGTGAAGCCGGCGTGGGGCCGACGTCGTCCTAGGGTGGTCCCGTGATGGTTGCGTTCCTAACTCGACATAGAGTGCTAATTTACTCACGGGTCATTTACGACTCATTTAGCACTCATTCTCGAACCATTCTCGAATCATTATCGAACCGTTTTCGAGAGATGGTGGGGTATCTCGGCTTTCATCTATAGAGAAGCAAGTAAGAGGCAAAGAGCGGGATTGGTTATTTTATAATTCGCTATAAATGAAATCTTTAGTGAATAAAATTTAGCGTAAAAACTTGCAGAAAAAAAGATTTTTCTTCATATGCACTTGCGTATGTCATTTTTTTTGTGTAATTTTGCAGCGCAAAATGCAACTGACAAAAACAACAGAACGAGATGAGAAAGTTCATACTTATGATAGCTCTTACGGCCGGAATGGCAGCGTGGGCGCAAAGTGATAGTACCGCAGTAAAGAAAGACAGCGTGGAGGGCTGGCGTTTTACAACGATCGACAGCGTGGCAATCACGCCGGTAAAAGACCAGAACCGCAGTTCGACATGCTGGGCTTTCTCCACCCTCGGGTTCCTGGAGTCGGAGGTGCTGCGTATGAAAGGTCAGGTGGTCGATTTCAGCGAGATGTACGTTGTGTCCAAGACGATGATGGACCGTGCCACCTATTGTGTGCGGATGTATAACGAACCTCATTTCTCACCCGGCGGGTCTGCCTATGACGTCATCTATTGCATGGATCATTACGGCCTCGTGCCGCAAGAGGCAATGCCGGGTATCCGTTACGGATGGACGGCCGGCGACACGCTCCCCGTACATAACGAACTCGACCGCGTAGCAGGAGGATATGTCAAAGGGCTTAGCGGATTGAAACGTCTCAGCCCGGTATGGAGAGAAGGATTGCAGGCGATTTATGACACCTATCTCGGGCCATGTCCTGAGGAGTTTGAACTGAACGGCAAGAAATATACTCCTAAATCCTTCGTGGAGAGTCTGGGATTATCCGCGGAAGACTATGTCTCCATCACTTCTTATACCCACCATCCTTTCTACGAGCGTTTTGCGCTTGAGGTGCCGGATAACTGGCGCATGGACCAGATGTACAATGTGCCTCTTGAGGATATGATGCGTATCATCGATAATGCGTTGGCGAACGGCTATACGCTCGCTTGGGCGGCAGATGTCAGTGAGGTCGGTTTCACCCGCAAAGGAGTGGGAGTCGTGCCTGACGATGACAAAGGAGCGGATATCACCGGATCGGATATGGCGAAATGGGTAGGCATGTCTGCGGATAAAAAGAAAGAAGAGCTGACCAAGAAACCACTCCCGGAAAAGACGATCACGCAGCAGATGCGACAGGATGCCTTTGACAACTGGGAGACGACTGACGACCACGGCATGCAGATCTTCGGTACCGCCAAAGACCAGAACGGGAAACGGTACTATATGGTTAAGAACTCTTGGGGTGCCATCCGTTCCGACTACAAAGGAATATGGTATGTCAGCGAAGCTTTCATGCAATACAAGACCAACGACATCCTCGTGCATAAGAACGCCATACCCAAAGACATCCGCAAAAAACTGAATATCAAATGAAACGAATGCTTTTCCTTCTCTTTGTGGCCTGTATAAGTGTCGTATCGAGAGCTGTGAACGTAAGTTATACAGCAGACGAGAGTACAATCTTTCCGAACCCCGAGCGTGGTTTTATCACCATGCTGACGGGCCATCTGACCCAAAGCAACCCATATGCGGTCAAAGGCAATGAGAGCTACTTGGATGCACATGCCTCCGATGACAAAGGAACATTGATCCTGGTACACTATTATCTGGATAACTTCAAGTCAACGGCTACTCTTCCTACGGCTGTTCTGAATGGCTTTGATGAGGATATGGCAGTGCTGCGCAATAAAGGGATGAAAGCGATCATACGATTCTCCTATGTGGACAATGCCCAAAACGAGACAGCCAGCGACGCTCCGTTCTCTATCGTGCAGCAGCATATCAACCAGTACAAATCGCACTGGCAGGCAAACGCGGATGTCATCTTCTGTTTCCAGGCAGGTATCGTAGGCGCATGGGGCGAGTGGTATTACACGAACAACTACGGCAACAAGGTCTCTACGATGAATTCCGCCCGCAGACAAGTGGTGGATGCGTTGTTAGCCGCTGTTCCTGCAGACCGCTGCATTCAACTCAGGACCCCTAAGTTCAAGACTTCGTACGTGAACAGTACGCAGCCGTTGAGCGAGTCGGAAGCCTATACGGGGACAGCCAAAGCGCGTCTGGGGCAACATAATGATGCGTTCCTGTACGACTACGACAACATGGGAACCTACCAGGACACCGCAACGGAAAAGCCCTGGCTGGCGCAAGAGACACTCTATGTACCGATAGGCGGCGAAACGGATATCACCGATGTCAACAAAGCCAAGAAATGGGCTACCTACGATAAGACCACAGCGGAGATGAGCCGCCTTCACTGGACGTTCATCCAAAGCGGCTATGCTACCCAGACGACTGATTATTGGCGTTCTAACGGCACGTTCGACGAACTGAACCGCAAGATGGGCTACCGCTACCAGCTGGTGAGTGCCACTCTGCCGGATCAGGCAAGTGCAGGTGGGAAGGCGAATATCAACATCAAAATCAAGAATGCCGGCTATGCGCCTCTGTACAACGAGCGGCACGCTTATCTTGTACTGAAAGCCGGCGACGCGCAATACAAGATTCAGCTGCAGACAGACCCTCGCCGATGGAAGCCGAACGGCGTAGTGACGACGGTTAATGAACAGGTCACGATCCCATCCGACGTGCCTTCGGGAACATACGAGTTGTATCTGTACCTGCCTGACGCATATTCTTCCATCGCTTCCAATCCGGCGTATGCCATCCGTTTCGCGAACAATAATGTGTGGGAGGCTTCAAGCGGCATGAACAAACTGAATGCTTCTGTGACAATAGCAGGCAGTTCCACTCCGGTAGATCCCCCTCAGGATGACGCTATCCTTCTTCCCGCGACACTCAACAAAGCGAATGTATCGGCTTATAGCGAAAATATGAGCTGGTACAACAGCGACTATTTCGATTTCGGTCCGGAGGATGCCGCCAATACGGACCGCTGGGCGGAATGGAATGTCAAGGTGCAGTATCCGGGTGAATATCTTGTTTCTGCGGAAGGCTATTATCCCAACGGGCACCAATGGCAGTTCGAGTTGCTGAACAGCGGAGCGGTGGTCTATTCGTTGCCGGAATCATGGAACGAAGGCGCTTTGACCGAGAACGGCGAGAGTATATGGGATCTGTCGTCCGTAGCGCAAGGCACGTACACGTTGCGCGCGCAGAATATCATGGAATGGGGGCGGCCCAAACTGAAAAGCATCACGATTCAATACAACGGCAACCTGCCTTCCGATATTGGGAGCGTGAACCAGGATGCGCCCCCAGCGACGAAGATATTGCAAGACGGAAATCTGTATATCCTCCGGGAGGACAGAAAATATACCGTTCAAGGAACGGAAGTAGAATAAAAAAAATCCGGCCGGAAGGTCGGATTTCTTTTTCTATTCTTACGGATAAGTTCATTAACGAACACGCTCGCAATAGCTGCCGTCACGCGTATCTACGCGAACGATCTCTCCTTCGTTGATGAAGAGCGGTACGCGGATCTCTGCGCCGGTCTCCAAAGTAGCCGGTTTGAGCGTGTTGGTAGCGGTGTCGCCTTTCAGACCCGGCTCGGTGTACGTGACAGCCAACTCAACCTTGGTCGGCAACTCTGCGAACAGAATAGTCTCTGTCGTAGCATCCGATACTACATCCACTGTGAAACCCTCTTTCAGGAAATCTACACCGGTAATCAGGTCATGAGCGATAGGTACTTGCTCAAAGGTCTCGTTGTTCATGAAGATGTAGTCGTCGCCCTCTTTGTAAAGGAACTGATACGGACGACGCTCTACGCGTACGTCTTCCAGCTTCTCGCCGATATTAAAGCGGCGCTCCAGCACGCGGCCGTCCACTACATCTTTAAACTTCACACGCATAATGGTGTTACCTTTACCCGGCTTAACGTGCAAAAACTCAATTACGAAATACAAACGGCCGTCCATACGGATGCATACACCGTTCTTAATGTCTTGGCTATTAATCATAACTATTTAAATTATTAATTTCGAGTTCGAAAATTCCCGTTTCTCTGAAAATCGCTGCAAAAGTACAATTTTTTTTGCACATATGCAAATTTTTTAGTAACTTTGCAGCCTAAAATGCGAAAATACTATGGAAGCGATACGTAATTTTTTCGGAACGGTTGATATCTGGCAGGTTTTATCCTCGTTTGTTTTTCTTATCGCGATCATTGATCCCTTCGGCAATATCCCTATTACGATAGCCATGGAGAAGAAGGGGATCAAGATTCATGCAGACTATGTTTGTATTGCTAGTCTGGTGATCCTGATGGCGTTCCTGTTTCTGGGAGAATGGATTCTCAAACTCTTCGGTGTACAGATAGAGTATTTCGCCGTTGCCGGAGGTTTTGTCATCTTCCTCATGGCGCTTGAGATGATATTGGATATAACTATTTTCCAGAATGACAAGCTGGAGGGCGAAATAGGCAACGGTAGTTCTATCGTTCCGCTGGCTTTTCCCATGTATGCCGGACCGGGAGCCTTTACGGCGCTTCTGGCTATTACTGCGGAATATAGTATCGCCAGCCTGTGTATCTCTCTCTTGCTCTGTATGCTGGTGCTTTACCTCGTGCTCATCGGTACGAACTGGCTTACCAAATATCTGGGAACGACTGCGCTTTACATCATCCGTAAGTTCTTCGGAATTATCGTTCTGGCAATCTCCTGCAAACTGATGTTTGGTAATCTGGCGCTGATATTCTGAGAATGTATGATTTAAAAGATATTAGATATGAAAAGCTTTTCTGAAATGACTATCGCGATGGCTTCGGACCACGCGGGATTTGAACTCAAACAGCAAGTACAGCTGTTTCTGGAGGACAATGGCGCCAAAGTGAAGGATTTTGGATGCTATTCGACGGAGAGTTGCGACTATCCTGATTTTGCGCATCCGCTGGCTGAGGCGGTAGAAAAGGGAGAATACGAGTTCGGTATCGTCATCTGCTCCACCGGAAACGGTATTACCATGACCGCCAACAAGCACCAAGGTATCCGTGCCGCACTCTGTTGGGATAACAAGCTGGCTGAACTGGCACGTGCGCACAACAACGCGAATGTGCTCGGCTTGCCGGCTAATTTTATCTCTGCGCCGAAGGCTCTCGATATCGTGCGCACTTTCTTCCAGACGGATTTCGAAGGCGGTCGTCATGAGCGTCGTGTTAACAAAATCGCGCTGCATTAACACCATCAAGTGTTACGGTAATTACGCACTAAGCCGTCTCGGCTTGGTGCGTTTTACGCATATGCCGACCTTCGTATCCGTTGAGCCGGCGTCCGTTTGCCAGCTGCGTTGCCCGGAATGCCCGGTTGGGGTTTCTAACTCCTCTCCGGCAGGGAAAGGACGGGCAGGAGTTTCTTCTCCTTACCTCTCTTGGGAGGTGTGGCGCCGGACTTTGGACGAAATAAAACAGTGGGCGCTGACCGTCCAGTTCTATTTCCAGGGTGAGCCGTTGCTCAACAGCCATCTGCCGGCTATGGTTGCCGAGGCGCACCGTGCAGGGCTTTATACGGTTCTCTCGACGAACGCCCAGGCTCTGACGCCCGAGATGGCGGAAGCGCTTGTCCGGGCAGGGTTGGACCGTATCATCGTTTCCATGGACGGACTCTCCGAAGAGACCTACAATGCCTACCGGATAGGAGGGAGCCTGGAGAAAACCAAAGCGGCGCTGAGGTGCCTCCGTGAAGCCAAAGAACGCCTGAAGGCATCCACAGTGATCGAACTGCAGTGCCTCCGTCTGCGCACCAACGAGCACGAATGGAAGGCATTCAAACAGCAATATAAATCCCTTGGGGCGGACCGTCTGGTGTTCAAGACAGCCCAGTTGTACCATTATGCCGAAGGCCATCCGCTCATGCCTTCCGACCCCCGATACAGCCGCTATCGCAAAGGGAAAGACGGACTCTACCACCGCAAGAGCCTGCATCGCGGATGTTTCCGCGTATGGAGTGGAGTCGTGGTCACCACAACCGGCGAAGTATTGCCCTGTTGCTACGACAAAAACCATTCCTATTCCTATGGGAACATTATGGACACACCCTTGGCGGAACTTTTCTCAAACGAAAAAGCGATGGTGTTCAGGATGGCTGCCGAACAAGAGAAACCTCAAATTTGTCAAGAATGCTGGAGATAAAATCATTCAACTTCGGTTCTTTCGGAACGAACACGTATGTCGTTTCGTCAAAAGCCCAAGCGGGAAATGGCGGGACGGTGCTGCTCGTCGACCCTGCCTGCTCTGATCAATACGAGCAGCAGGTGTTGTATAACTATATTCATTCCCTCTCTTGCGAGGAGGTTTTTATCATCGCTACGCATGGTCATCTCGACCATCTCTGGGGTGCGGCATGGGCGACGGAGCAATGGCATACGCCCGTTCTGATGCATGAGAAAGACATCCCGATGGCGGAAGCGATGCAGATGCAATACAACCTCTTCGGCATCCGCGCCACACCTCAGCCCTTCCCCATAGAACCCCTCAATTCACAATTCACAATTCAAAATTCTCAATTCTCAATTCTCAATTCTCCATTCTCCATTCTCCACACCCCCGGACATACACCCGGTTCAATCTGTCTGTACTGGCCGGAGGAGAAAACGCTCCTTTCCGGCGACACGCTCTTTCGTATGGGGTACGGCAGAACGGACCTTCCGGGCGGAGACATGGGGCAACTCATCTCTTCGCTCCAACGGCTCTTTGAGCTGCCGAACGACACAAAAGTTTATCCCGGTCATGGGGATTTTACCACTATCGGAGCAGAAAAACGAAGTTAATCGTGCCTTTTTTTCACTTTTCTTCAAAAAAATTTGGTAGTCTCGCAAAAAAGCAGTACCTTTGCACGCTTTTTCTGCGAAAAGGCGAAGTTAATGCCGCGAAGTTGCGATGACAGATTCAACTTTTGCGGTGATTGTATAACCCGCATTTACCCAATGGCTCAATAAATAGCCAAATGGTAAATGACCAAATGAAAAAATGTTATGTATTTAACATCAGAGAAAAAAGCTGAGTTGTTCGCTAAGTACGGCAATGACGCTAAAAACACCGGTTCTGCTGAGAGCCAAATCGCACTCTTTACCTTCCGTATCAACCACCTCACCGAGCACCTTAAAAACAATCGTAAGGACTTCGGTACAGAGCGTGCATTGACCGCATTGGTTGGAAAACGCCGCCGCATGCTGGATTATCTGAAGGCAAAAGACATTGAGCGCTACCGTGCTATCATCAAAGAACTCGGTCTCCGTAAGTAAGCTGAAGGCCGAAAGCCGGCTGCTGAAAATTAAAAAATCGTCCAATAGGGCGATTTTTTTTGCATATGTCATTTTTTTTTACTACCTTTGTGCCCAAAATATCTGAATGCTGATAGCAGATAGCTGACAGCCCCGTTTATGATAGAAATCAAACCTTATATAGAGCACGCGGTTTTGGTAGGATTGATAACGCCGAGCCAGCCGGAGGAGAAGACGAAGGAGTATCTGGACGAACTCGCTTTTTTGGCTGATACGCATGGTATAGTGCCCGTCAAGCGTTTTACGCAACGTCTCGACCAGCCCAACACTTCTACCTATGTGGGGGAAGGCAAACTGGAGGAGATCCGGCAGTACATCGTAGCCCGCGAACAAAATCAGTCTGTCAGTCCGAAGGATGGTCTGTATTCTGTCAGTGAAACGGTCTGTACTCCTATAGATATCGTGATTTTTGATGATGAGTTATCTCCGCGCCAGATACGCAACTTGGAGAAAGAACTAAACAAAAAAGTCTCCTCCCCTGAGGGGAGGTCGGGTGGGGTTTCTTCCCCTGTGCGGGTTATTGACCGTACGATCCTTATTTTAGAGATTTTCCTGCAGCGCGCACAGACGTCGTATGCGAAGACGCAGGTGGAGATGGCGCACTTGCAATACATGCTTCCGCGCCTGACGAGGATGTGGAGCCACCTTGACCGGCAACGCGGTGGCGGAGGCACCAACCGAGGTATGGGTGAAACACAGATAGAGGCGGACAAGCGCGTCATCGGGCAGCGTATAGCGCTTCTACGCGAACAACTCAAGACCATCGACAAACAGATGGCGACGCAGCGGCAGCACCGCGGAAAGATGGTGCGCGTCGCGCTCGTCGGATATACCAACGTGGGCAAATCTACCATCATGAACCTCCTCTCCAAATCCGATGTGTTTGCGGAGAACAAACTGTTTGCTACGCTGGACACAACGGTGCGGAAGGTCACGATTGAGAACCTGCCGTTCCTGCTCTCCGACACCGTCGGCTTCATCCGCAAACTGCCGCATCACCTGGTAGAGTCGTTCAAATCAACGCTGGACGAAGTGCGCGAAGCGGACCTGCTGATCCATGTAGTGGATATATCGCACCCGAATTTCGAGGAGCAGTACGAAGTGGTGGAACAAACGATAAACGAGATATGCAAGGAGGAGAAGCCGCAGATTGTTGTCTTCAATAAGATAGACAATTTCACCTATACGCCGAAAGAGGAGGATGACCTGACGCCCGTGACACGGGAGAACTACTCGCTTGCTGATTTGGAGAAGAGTTGGATGGCGCGGCTTGGCGAGGACTGCATCTTTATCTCTGCGCGGAACAAGGAGAACATAGACGCGCTTCGTGCGCTTATGTACGACCGCATCAAGGCGATTCATGTGAAACGATACCCGTATAACGACTTCCTCTTTCAAAACTACGAGGAATAAATCGTAAAAGAATCATGCCCCTCGGGGCTAAAAATTGTGAATTGTAAATTGTATATTGATATGCGAAGCATTATTGAACAAGGACACACGTTTGAAGAATGGCTCACCGCCGGGGAGATTGCTGCCGACGTGAAGCAAGTAGGTCAACAGATCCGTCGTGACTATGAGGACAAAGAGCCGCTCTTTGTCATCGTGCTCAACGGTGCATTTGTCTTTGCCGCGGATCTCATCCGTGCGCTGGACGGCCTCCGTTGCGAGCAGACCTTCATACGCGTCAGCTCCTATTGGGGCATGTCTTCTACGGGCCAGTTGGAGTTCATCGTCCCTCTCCAGCAGGTCGTGGATAACCGCGATGTCATCATCGTGGAGGATATAGTGGATACCGGTCTGACGATCCACCAGCTCAAGGCGTATCTCCGCGGGCTCGGGGCTTCTTCAGTACGAGTAGCTACAATGCTCTTCAAATCCAACAAACTGGAGTATGAGGATGCCAAACCCGATTATGTAGGACACGAGGTAACGGATGAGTTTGTGATCGGGTACGGACTCGACTTCGACGGCTTCCACCGTAACCTGCCTTCTATATACAAAGTGAAAGAATAACAGTTTAACAGCTTAACATATTAACAATTTAACATTAATTTGCCATGAACGAAGAATTGAAAAAAGTAATGGAGGTTGCCGAGGTATGGACCAAGGAGCCTTTTGATGCGGAGACCCGCGCACAAGTGAAAGCGATGATGGAGGCGGAGGACAAGACCGCACTCATTGATGCTTTCTACCGCACTCTGGAGTTCGGTACCGGAGGTCTGCGCGGTATTATGGGTCCGGGTACGAACCGCATGAACAAGTATATCGTAGCGATGGCTACCCAGGGTTATGCCAACTACCTGCTGAAGGTGCAGAAAGAGGGTGGTTTCGAGCACGTGCAGGACGGCAGAGTTGCTGTTGTCGTTGGTCACGACTGCCGTAATAACGGACGTATGTTTGCAGAGACGGTTGCTAATATCTTCTCTGCGAATGGCATCAAGGTCTATCTGTTCGAGTCGCTGCGTCCGACGCCGGAGGTGTCTTTCGCTATCCGTCATCTCAAATGTCAGGGCGGTGTGAACGTGACGGCTTCCCACAACCCCAAAGAGTACAACGGCTACAAAGCATACTGGGAGGACGGCTCGCAGGTGCTCCAGCCGCATGACCAGGGTATCATCGACGAAGTGAACAAAGTGACCCTCGCGGATGTCAAATGGGAGGCAAACAAAGACCTCATAGAGATTATCGGCGGCGAGATGGATTACGACTACATGATGGCGGTTAAGTCCGTTATGATCGACCAGGACACCATCCTCCGCCAGAAGGATCTCAATATCGTTTACACCCCGATGCACGGTGCCGGACGTCAGATCGTGCCGATGTGCCTCCGCAGCTGGGGATTCCAGAACATCCACGTCGTGCCCGAACAGATGGTCATCGACGGTAATTTCCCGACTGTCGTTTCCCCGAACCCGGAGAACGCAGAGGCAATGACCCTCGGTATGAAGTTAGGCACCAAACTTGGTGCCGACCTGGTGATTGCTTCCGACCCGGACGCGGACCGTATAGCCATCGTCTGCCGTAACGACAAGGGCGAGTGGGTCATCATCAACGGAAACCAGACCAACATCATGTTCCACTACTACATCATCAACAACATGAAGCGCCTGGGCAAGTTCCGCGACGACATGTATATCGTCAAGACCATCGTGACCTCCGAACTCATCCGCAAGATTGCGGACGCGCAGGGAGTAACCCTCACCGATGAATACACAGGCTTCAAATGGATTGCCAACCGTATCCGTATGTGGGAAGGCAAGCGTAAGTATATCGGTGGTGGTGAAGAGTCCTTCGGCTTCCTTCCCTATGACGCTGTACGCGACAAATGTTCGCCTTCGGCTATATGCCTTATCTGTGAGATCGCAGCCTATGCCAAGGACAACGGCATGACCCTCTATGACTACCTCCTCAAGATATACGAGGACTACGGCTTCCAGCGCGAGACGACTATCAATGTCGTTCGTCCGGGCAAGACCGGCGCGGAGGAGATCCAGCAGATGATGAAGGACTACCGCGCTAACGCACCGAAAGAGATTGCAGGCGAGAAAGTGGTCAAGATCAAAGACTTCAAGCTCCTCAAACAGCAAGAACTGAAGGACGGCAAGTGGGTTGAGTCGGATTTCGACATGCCGCTGCATGCTACTTCGAACGTACTCCAATACTTCACCGAGGGCGGTTTGAAGGTGTCTGTCCGCCCGTCGGGTACGGAGCCGAAGATCAAGTTCTATTTCGAGATCCCGGTAAAGAGCGGCAAGCCGTTCACCGGTGCTGACTACGAGCGTTGCACCGCCGAAGCCGAAGCCCGTGTTCCCGAAATCAAGAAGTCCCTCGGTCTATAAGGACTACTATGATACTAAGGTTCTAGTATCCTAGTACCCTAGTACCCTAGTACCCTAGGTCTCCTAGTCTCCCTAGGCTTTTATAAAATAAGGTACGCGCATCCGCGCGTACCTTGTTTTAGGGATCGTATATACTGAATAGAACAGGACCATCACGGGACCATGTCTCGAGAAGAGCCTAAGAATAGTACAATCAGAACAATCTGAACCCCACCGACGTTATATGCGACTCCTTTTTTTTATTTTTTTAGCATATCTCTTATGACCATGCTTGCTAACGTGCAACCGAAGACGGCGGTGACTTGCATGAGGCTGCCGCGGGTCTCGCATTGTAGCGCCTGCTCCGTCGAATAGACGCATTGGACTTTCCGGTAGGGTTTCACGCCCATCTTCTTCATCCGTGCGCGGACAGCCTTGGCGAGCGCGTCACCTTTGATGTCCATCAGTTCGCCGGTTGTCACTTTGGTCGGGTCCAAACGCAAGGCGGCACCCATAGAGCAGAAAATCTTCACTCCCCGCGTGCGTGTCGCGTTTATTATAAGGTCTGCCTTCGCCGCTACACTATCTATCGCGTCAATCACATAGTCGTATTCCTCCAACCGAAAATCAAAAGGCTCCTCCGTGCATTGTACATCGTCCTTTTGTACATTGTACATTGTCTCTTTGTACATGGTGTTTATTGCCTCGATTTCCGCTTCGGGGTTGATGGTAAGCAGCCGCTCTTTGAGCACCTCTACTTTGGGTCTGCCCAATGTCTCTCTTGTCGCCGGCAGTTGGCGGTTGACATTGGAAGGCTGCACCGTGTCGCCATCGACGATGGTGAGATGTGTGAGTCCTGTGCGGATGAGAGCCTCGGCACACCACGAACCTACGCCTCCCACGCCGAAGAGGATCACGCGTTTCGTCCGAAGGGATTCCATCGTTTCGGAACCCAATAACGCTTCGCTTCTGGAAAAGAATTCGTTTGGCATAATTATATATAGTCGAAAGTCAAAAGTCGAAAGTCGAAAGCAGGAACGGGACAGAGCCTGTCGAAAGTCGAAAGAAAAAAGGCTCACATTGTGAGCCTCTTTGTAATCACAGATTACTTGTCGTCGTGAGCGTGCAATGACTGCACATAGCGTGCATGCGCCATCTTAACTCGTTTCAGCTCACTCGGTTTGTCGAATTGCTGACGGCGACGGAGTTCTTTTACGACACCCGTCTTATCGAATTTGCGTTTGAATTTCTTAATCGCGCGCTCGATGTTTTCACCTTCTTTAACAGGAACGATAATCATTGCTTACACCTCCTTTCTTGTACCCAGGGCCGGGATCGAACCGGCACGGTTTCCCATTGGTGTTTGAGACCAACGCGTCTACCAATTCCGCCAC